>ENA-OPSF01002884-OPSF01002884.1-human-gut-metagenome-genome-assembly--contig:-NODE-2884-length-9685-cov-3.496366_pt1 | contig 9685 bp, 8 predicted proteins | sample MGYA00241452_ERZ501896 | MGnify/ENA primary metagenome ERZ501896 (study PRJEB25962, sample SAMEA2042111) | human gut metagenome | biome: human gut; feature: human-associated habitat; material: faeces... | reverse complement strand
GTAAACGGGAATCTTCGGCACTTTTTCTGCCTGTTTGAAGCAAAATAAGTCACGTATTTCAACAAAAAAGACGGTATCTCCTACAGAAAAACATCCTCAATAGCTTTTACTTAAAACTTGCGACAAGTTGCAAATATAGCTATAGATGATAAGAATAAGCTACATATTTTATTAATATTGCAGTCTATATGTACTAAATAAAAGATAAATATGAATAGAATTTGCCAACTTTTCGGTATTCAATACCCAGTTATTCAAGGCGGAATGGTTTGGTGCAGCGGATGGCGGCTGGCCTCGGCAGTCAGCAACGCAGGTGGTCTCGGCCTGATAGGAGCCGGCTCCATGCACCCTGAGGTTTTACGCGAACATATCCGTAAATGCCAGTCAACCACCGACAAACCTTTCGGAGTGAACGTACCCTTGATGTATCCGGAAATCGACGCTTTGATGAATATATTGGTGGAAGAAGGTGTGAAGATTGTTTTCACTTCAGCCGGCAATCCTAAAACTTGGACAGGCTTTCTAAAAGGACACGGGATAAAAGTCGCCCATGTCGTCAGCAGCTCCAAATTTGCTGTGAACAAGCCGGTGTCGATGCTATCGTTGCTGAAGGTTTTGAAGCTGGCGGGCATAACGGGCGAGAAGAGACAACGACTCTTTGCCTGATACCTGCTGTACGCCGTGCCACGACTCTCCCCTTAATTGCTGCCGGCGGTATCGGAACAGGTAACGCCATGCTGGCAACTTTCGCTCTCGGAGCCGAAGGGGTTCAGATCGGTACCCGTTTTGCCCTGACAGAAGAAAGTTCCGCACATGAAAACTTTAAACAATTGTGTCTCAATCTGAACGAAGGTGACACGAAGCTCTTGTTGAAAAAACTTTCCCCCACCCGTTTGGTGAAAGGAGAATTCACTACAGCTGTCGAAGAAGCCGAAGCCCGTGGGGCTTCCGCCGAGGAAATGAAAGAACTGTTAGGAAAAGGCCGTTCCAAGAAAGGTATTTTCGAAGGAAATCTTCAAGAAGGCGAACTGGAAATCGGACAAGTCGCATCCTTATTCCGTGAAATGCAGACCGTGTCCGAAGTCATGAAAGAAATCATGGAAGACTTCCGCAAAGGAATGGAAAAGATACAACTGGCGTTATAGGTCAGGACACAAAAGTTTTTTCAACGTCACTTCTGCTCTATCATCTGCAGAAGTGACTGTTCCATTTGTCATTGATTTCTCGCTCATGTTCGGTTACAATCGGTTCATTCGGTAACCACTATTCAAGTACCAGCACCTCGTTGTCCTTATAGCTTTCATAGCTGGAAACTATTACCTTTTCACCCGCTTCAAGGCCATCGATGACTTCGTAATATTGCGGGTTCTGGCGACCAATCTTGATCTTGCGGCGATATGCTTTCTTGCCGTCTTTGTCAAGAACGAATATCCAGCTACCTCCTGTGCTCTGAAAAAAGGTTCCACGCGGGATGATGATACTTTCTGTCGGCTGTCCAAGTTCCAGATTAATGTAATAGGTCTGTCCGCTACGGATATTGTCTGGGCGTTCACCGGTAAAGACGAAATCCGTACGGAACTTACCGTCTCGCACTTCCGGATAGACTTTGCGTACGTTCAATTCAAAATCCGACCCCTGACGTTCGAATGTTGCGGACAATCCCTTTTTCACGCGGTCGATATAATGTTCATCGATCAAAGCTTCGATCTTATAGTCCGACAAATCGTTTATTTGTCCGATCTTCTGTCCGGCCGAAACATTTTGGCCCAACACGACATCCAACAATCCCAATTCACCGTCGATCTGCGAGCGGACATTCAAATGTTCCTTGCGTTCATGAACCAAAGCAATATTTTTACGCATATTAGACAAACTAGTTTCCATTTCGTCCATCTGGATCGTACGGGAGATCGAATCCTGACGCAAACGTTCCACAACCAAGTCATATTTCTTACTTGCCAACTCAAAATCTTCTTTTGCTTTCAGGAATTCTTCCTTTGCAATCAAGTTTTCTTCATACAACTTTTTCTGCTGGTTATAAGCACGACGGTAGCGTGTCATGTCGACATCCAGCTGTGCTTTTTCCAATTGATTGTTCAATTTGTCCTGTTCCATCGTCACCTGTGTATTACGAAGAAAGTTCTGCTTTTCCGCCAACTGTGCCTCAGCATCCAAGATCTGCAGGTCGAGATTTGAATTGGAAAGACGGATAATCACATCCCCTTTCTTCACCTGTGCCCCTTCTTCCACTACTTTTTCCTGCACGATACCACCTTCTTCCGGGCTGAGCTGCACAACCGTAATGGGCTGTACTTGACCGTTCACACGAACGAAATCGTTAAATTGCTCTTTCGTCACATTCCCTATATTGACACCGCGGGCATCCACTTTCAATGTCGAAGCGTGATCACCGAAAACAATCCATCCCACCAAAATCAAGAAAAAAGCACCACCTGCTACATAAGGAATATGCTTCTTTTGAAAACCTTTCTTTTTTTCTAATTGTATATCCATGACTGTATGTTTTTTTATTTTTTAATTCTTAATTTTTAATTTCCAATCAACGGTTGTCCTTTATAGTAATCAACCTGACGGCACTTCATTACGTACAGCAAACGCCTCTGTAAAAGATCAGCCTTTGAGTTCAACAAAATCGTCGCATTTGTCTGCACATCGAGTGGACTCATCAGTCCTTCCTCAAATTTGCGCAGGGTTATCTGATAAGCCAAAGCATCGGCCTTTACTTTCTTCTCCATTTGGATCGTTTCTTTAGCATATCCCTCCCGATCGAGAACGGCTTGCTCTACATCTTTCTGCAACTGACGAAGTGTTTCGGTTTGCTTTTCATAAGCAATCCGGACATTGTTGCGGGCACGGCGCATATTGGTAATCCGAGACAAGCCGTCAAAAAAAGGAAAACTAAAACTAAAATAAATATATTCCCCACGGTTATTTTTAAACTGGTTTTTAAAAGCAACGGGAGCGTTCTCCGATTTCAGATTTTCAAAATAACTGGTACTGATTCCAGCTTCGACGGAAAGAGTCGGAAGTAATTTTCCTTTTGTTATCAAGTAATTCATTTTACTAGCTTTCAATTGAAAAGCGGCCTGCAAAGCAGTCGGATTATTTGCCATAGCATAATCTTGAATGGCACTGACAGATTCCTCGGCCAACATATCCTGTACGGGAGGAACAACCGTATCGACATCAAGTGCCAAATCCGACGGATAGTTCATCGCGTTCTTCAAGGTCATCATCGCCGTATTATAAAGGTTCTGCTGATGCGTCAGATTGTAATCGTCACCAGCTACCTGCGATTCGATCTGGGCAACGTCTGCCTTCCCTTTCAAACCCAATTCTTCCTGGCGACGCGTTTTGTATAAAAGACGCTGGCTGTCTTCCAACTTTTCAGAACACATTTTCACCAGTCCCTGATAATAGACAACCGTAATAAACGCATCCATAATGCTGATTGCCAAATCATCTTTCTGCTTCTGCAAATCATTTCTCCCCATATAGCGATTCACTTTTGCCAACCGCCATTGGTTAATCAACTGCCCACCTCTGAAAAGCGGCAAAGAAGCGTATACCCCATAACCGTTATTAAAGGTGGAAGTGTTTACATAGGTATTCGTTTCCGGGTCTACAGAGCGTCCGAATCGGTACTGAGCGTCTACTTGTGTACTTATCGAAGGCAAAAAAGAGGCTATGGCGGACTGATGTTCAGCCTTGTATGTATTATTGGTATAAAGCTGCTGCTTTACCTTCGGACTGTTCTCCACTGCATAGCGCATGCAATCGTCCAAACTCCATATTTTATTCTGCGCCATTATCGAGGCTGCCAGAGCAAAAGAAAGTACTGTTGTAAATATAATTCTTTTCATTGCTATATTATTTTCTACCTGATAAAATGCAAAGAGCGTGCCAAAACAGTCAAAACATTATATCACAACATATTAACAAATCCAGTACTTTTACCAAGTGTCAAAAAATTAGACAATACTGTAAAAGAATTAGACAATGACCGTCATCCGAGCAGGGTTCTATTCTGCTCGGATAAGTTCGATAATGGCATAAAGATAGTTGGGCATATGCCCTAATTAATAATTAGTGGCAGACAAAAACAAGACTACCAGTAAAACAACAAAATTTCTTTTAAATTATCAGTTACTCAGCAGAACAAATTATCTTTGCAGCAGACATACAAGAAAAACAGATGACAAAACAAGGCACTATACTGGTAGTTGACGACAACAAAGGAATCCTTACCGCAGTACAGATGCTGTTAGGCACTTACTTCGAGAAGGTGATCACGATCTCTACTCCCAATAAAATAAAAGCCACACTGCATGATGAAAATATTGATGTGGTTTTACTGGATATGAATTTCAGTGCCGGTATCAATACCGGCAACGAAGGGTTGTTCTGGCTTTCGGAAATAAAAAAGGAAGATGCTTCGATACAGGTCGTTCTTTTCACGGCCTATGCGGACATCGACCTTGCCGTACGGGGAATCAAGGAAGGAGCGGCCGATTTCGTGGTCAAGCCCTGGGATAACGCCAAACTGCTGGAAACATTGAAAACGGCCTATAATATCCGGACGGCAAACCGTAAAGGCATTTCGATCGCCACAGACAAACTCGTCGTTTCCAAAGAAAGCGGAATGTTTTGGGGGGAAAGTAACGCCATGCAGCAACTTCGTTCCCTAATTGAAAAAGTAGCCCGGACGGATGCCAACATATTGGTGACTGGGGAAAACGGGACAGGTAAGGAGATGCTTGCCCGCGAGATCCATCTACTTTCCAACCGGAAAAAGGAGACATTGGTCCCAGTCGATATGGGGGCCATCACGGAAACTCTTTTCGAAAGCGAACTGTTTGGACATGTCAAAGGTGCATTTACCGATGCTCGGGCAGACCGTCCGGGGAAATTCGAGGTTGCCAACAAAGGTACACTGTTTCTTGACGAGATAGGAAACCTCTCCTACCATTTGCAAGCCAAATTATTGACTGCTTTGCAACGCCGTAGCATCGTCCGTGTAGGAAGCAATACGCCTATCCCGGTCAATATTCGCCTGATTTGTGCCACCAACCGTGACTTACAGGAAATGGTACAGAAAGGAGATTTTCGCGAGGATCTGCTCTATCGTATCAATACGATTCATGTGGAGATACCGCCACTCAGAGAACGACCGGAAGACATCGTACCCCTTACCGAAATATTCCTTTCCAAATATACCAAGATATATGGAAAAACAGCCATGTGTCTCAGCCTGGATGCCAAAGAGAAGCTGAAAGCGCAACCTTGGTTCGGGAATATCCGGGAACTCGAACACACAATCGAAAAAGCCGTCATCATTGCCGAAAGGAGTGTGTTGGACGGCAACGATTTCGATTTTCCACGGGCGAAAAAAAAGCCGGTGACAAAAGAGGCGACAACCTTGGAAGAGATGGAATATAACATGATTAAAAACGCGATGGACAAGTATAGTGGAAATTTGTCACTTGTTGCAAGCCAGTTAGGTATTTCCCGCCAGACTTTATACAACAAGATTAAACGATACGAACTATAATGCTGTTGAAAGGTCTTTACCATAATTTCTATCTCCGTATTGCTGTTTTCATACTTCTGACAATAGCCGGTACTTATTTAGTTCTCCAGCAGGAATGGGTGTGGTTTGTCCCGATCTTATCCGTGTGGTCCTTCTTCCTCAGGTTAGTCCTGCTGTCCGACAAGCGAAACGCCCAAAAGGTAGCTTTCATGTTCGATGCGATAGACAACAGTGACTATGCTTTCCGATATGCGACACGTGGACGCTCGTCGAACGACAAACTGGTTAGCGAATCGCTTAACCGCATCACGCAGATTCTTTTTCAGGCCAAAGCGGATGCCGCCCAGAAAGAAAAATATTACGAACTGATTATGAACTGCGTCAATACTGGTATTATAGTGCTCGATGACAACGGTGTGATTTATCAGACGAACAACGAGGCTTTGCGCTTGCTCGGACTAGCCGTCTTTACGAATGTACGCCAGCTTGCTCGTATAGACGAGAACCTGAAAACCGTCATACAAAACATCCAACCTGGCGACAAACATCAGATATCTTTTACCAATGAACGTGGCAACGTTCACCTGTCTATCCGTGTTTCGGAAATGACACTACAGGACAAACATGTACGCATTTTAGCAATTAACGACATTAATAGTGAGCTGGACGATAAGGAAATCGATTCATGGATTCGCCTGACACGCGTCTTAACGCATGAAATCATGAATTCAGTCACTCCTATCACATCTCTAAGCGACACACTTCTCTCTTTGCACCAAAACGCGGATGACGAGATACGCAACGGGTTGGAAGTAATCAGCACAACAGGGAAGAGCCTAATTTCTTTTGTGGAGTCATACCGTAAATTCACGCATATTCCGACGCCGGAGCCCACTCTATTTTATGTCCAGAAATTTGCGGAACGCATGGTAAAGCTGGCTCGACATCATACTAATTTTCCCAACATTACGATCAACGTCAGTGTAGAGCCTTCCGACCTGATCGTCTATGCAGACGAGAATTTGATCTCGCAAGTTGTCTTGAATCTGCTGAAAAACGCCATGCAGGCAATCGGTTGCGAGCAAGCGGATGGCCTAATCGAAGTAAAAGCCTATTGCAACGAAGAAGAAGCCGTCTTGATTGAAGTCAGCAATAACGGGCCTGTTATTCCGCAAGAAGAGGCCGAACACATTTTCGTTCCATTCTTTACCACCAAAGAGGGCGGCAGTGGCATCGGACTATCCATCTCCCGTCAGATCATGCGCCTTTCGGGAGGCAGCATCGCCCTGAAGAGCGCACCGGCCGCCAAACGGACAACATTCGTACTGACATTCCCCTAAAAGGGAAAATAATCAGCCGATAAAAATTATCAATTATCATAAACATTTCCACCATTAAATATTTTATATCTTTGGATGGTAAATGAGAATTTATCGGTGTATAATATCGTAGGCTTGCCTTATTTGTTAGTTCACTGATGAATCATCATGTACAACAATAACATAAACTATTAATATGAACATATTAGACAAACTCAAAATCAACCACCGTCCGAGTGCCGGCGCTCTGGACCTGTTAAAGTATATCGGGCCAGGATTACTTGTTACCGTAGGTTTTATCGATCCGGGGAACTGGGCTACCAATCTGGCTGCCGGCTCCGAATTCGGTTATGCCTTGCTCTGGGTTGTCACATTTTCTTCCATCATGCTGATCATCATCCAGCATAATGTCGCCCACTTGGGGATCGTGACTGGACTTTGCCTTTCGGAGGCAACCAACAAATATATGCCGCGCGTGCTGAGCCGTCCCATCCTGATCTCCGCCATGCTGGCCAGCATTTCGACCTCGCTTGCCGAGGTGTTGGGAGGAGCCATTGCTCTGCGGATGCTATTCGGAATGCCAATCAAAGTAGGCGCAGTCATCGTGACGGTTGTCTGCCTCGGAATGTTACTTACCAATACGTACAGCAAAATAGAACGCTGGATTATCATGTTCGTCTCAATCATCGGACTTTCGTTTCTCTATGAGCTGGCATTAGTAGACGTACAATGGGAAGCAGCCATCGAAGGATGGATAAAACCGACTTTCCCGGAGAACTCCATGCTAATCATCATGAGTGTACTGGGAGCCGTTGTCATGCCCCACAATTTGTTTCTTCACTCGGAAGTCATACAGAGCCGCGAATGGAACCTTGAGGACGAATCGGTGATCAAAAAACAATTGAAATATGAGTTCTACGATACACTGTTATCGATGGTTATCGGCTGGGCGATCAACTCTGCCATGATTATACTGGCAGCAGCAACCTTCTTCAAACAGAATATTGCGGTAGACGAACTGGACCAGGCACAACAGCTATTAGTACCATTGGTCGGAAATAATGCAGGTATCATATTCGCCGGAGCACTCCTGCTGGCAGGTATTTCCTCCACAATCACCTCTGGAATAGCCGGAGCATCCATCTTTGCAGGGTTATATGGTGAAGCTTATAACCACAAAGACCTCCATTCCAAATTAGGAGTCTTGTTGTCGTTCATCCCAGCCCTGCTTATCATATTTGTCGTGGGTGATCCGTTCAAAGGCTTGATCTATTCGCAGATGCTGCTAAGTATACAGTTACCAATCACAGTTTTTACACAAGTTTACCTGACATCCAGTAAAAAAGTGATGGGCAAATTTGTGAATTCACGATCCACAACGATCATTTTAGTCACTTTAGGAGCACTTGTAACCTTCTTAAACATTGCGCTTCTAATAAGCCTGATTTAATACAATAACCCTAACCCTAACCTAAAGACAGCGAGGAAATCCATACAAGTGCATTTGTAATTCCATGCAAGTGTAATTACTGTTCCATGCAAGTGTATTCAGATATCAATACAGACAAAAACAAGTGCTTTTTCAACCATCAAAAACAACAATAAGTCAAATAATAAATTTCTCCAAAACTCGGGTTTTGTCGGAAAAAACTCCCCCAAAACGGCATTTAAGTACACAAAGAAAAGTAAAGTAAAGTAAATCTCTCTCACTTCGTTCGAAAAGAGAAATGCGTGCGAGAGCTCTTCCCTTCTGAAAAAACAGGACAAAAGAAAAGTTGCAAAACAGTTGCATTCCGGCCTTTATTTCACTATCTTTGCAAACTTTGAATAGACAAATTAACTACAAAGATGAGCGATATCAAAACAAACGAAGAAGAAGGTAAAAAGAGCTTGAACTTCATTGAAGCAATGGTGGAAAAAGATTTGGCGGAAGGCAAAAACAAGGGACGTGTGCAAACACGCTTCCCGCCCGAACCAAACGGATACCTGCATATCGGACATGCCAAAGCCATCTGTCTGGATTTCGGCATTGCACAAAAATATGGAGGTGTTTGCAACCTACGCTTCGACGATACCAATCCGGTAAAAGAAGATCTGGAATATGTGGACGCCATCAAAGAAGACATCGAATGGTTGGGTTACCACTGGAATAACATATATTACGCATCCGACTACTTCCAGCAACTCTGGGACTTCGCTATCCAGTTGATCAAGGAGGGAAAAGCATACATCGACGAGCAGACTTCCGAACAGATCGCCTCCCAGAAAGGGACACCGACACAGCCGGGAACAAACAGTCCCTACCGTGACCGCCCGATCGAAGAGAACCTGGAGCTGTTCCACAAGATGAACAGCGGCGAGTTGGAAGAAGGTTCGATGGTATTGCGTGCCAAGATCGACATGGCAAATCCAAACATGCACTTCCGCGACCCGATCATCTACCGTATCGTCAAGACTCCGCACCACCGTACGGGCGACAAGTGGAAAGCATACCCAATGTACGACTTTGCACACGGACAGAGCGACTTCTTCGAAGGTGTCACTCACTCGTTGTGTACACTTGAATTTGTCGTGCATCGTCCGTTGTACGATCTGTTCATCGACTGGTTGAAAGAGGGCAAGGATCTGAACGACAACCGTCCGCGTCAGACGGAGTTCAATAAACTGAACCTAAGTTACACGCTGATGAGCAAACGCAACCTGCTGATCCTTGTAAAAGAAGGCTTGGTACACGACTGGGACGATCCCCGTATGCCGACAATCTGCGGTTTCCGCCGTCGCGGTTATTCACCGGAATCTATTCATAAATTTATTG
>ENA-OPSF01002879-OPSF01002879.1-human-gut-metagenome-genome-assembly--contig:-NODE-2879-length-9715-cov-2.447516_pt1 | contig 9715 bp, 7 predicted proteins | sample MGYA00241452_ERZ501896 | MGnify/ENA primary metagenome ERZ501896 (study PRJEB25962, sample SAMEA2042111) | human gut metagenome | biome: human gut; feature: human-associated habitat; material: faeces... | reverse complement strand
TTCTGCAGGCGGGCCCGCTGCGTGGTCAGGCTGCGCTTCACCGAATCCAGCGCCCGCTGCTGCCCGGTCAGCCGGGTCCGCTCGACGGACACCTGCTCCGAAAGCGTCACGATCTGCTCCATCTGCCGTTCCCGCATGGCCGCCACCTCCCGCAGATTGGTGATGCGGCGGGCCACCTGATTGAAGTCGCTCGAAGAGAAGAGGTAGGTCAGATAATTGTTGTGTTTGTAGTTGCGGTATGCCTCGCGCACCATCTCGGCATAGCGCCGTTTATGGGCGTCGAGCGATGCCGACAGCCCCCGGGCCACGCTGTCCGTACGGGCCACCTCGACCTCGAGCTTACGGGCATCCCGCTCCGTCACGTCGAGCAGCTGGTTGCGCGAATCGATCTGACGGGCCAGACGGCGCACCGTCTCCTCGGCCGAGGCACGTCCCTTCTTGAGCTTCGAAATCTCCTGTTCCTCCCGGGCGATCTGCTTTTCGAGGTCGGCGATCAACCGTTTCTGCGCCGCGATCTGCTGGTCGGTATTCTGGGCCGCAAGCGACCCTGCACCAAGTAGAAGGAAAAGAAACAAAACGACCTTCGGCAAACGGATACACAGCGTGCGGACCGACTCCGCCCGCTGCGGGAAACGATACGAATGGTTCAAGGCTTGTCGCATAGTCAGGGCTTGGATTTGAGTTGCCGGATACGCTCTTCGATCGCCCGGGGATCGTCATATCCCTTCTCCAGCGCTTTGCGCCAGTAGGTTTCGGCCATGAACTTCTCCCCGAGAGCCGCCAGGATGTCCCCGTAATGCAGGTAGAGTTCCGGATTCTCGCTGCGGTCGAAAGAGATCGCCTGCTGCATCGTTCGACGAGCCTCCTGCAGCCGTCCAAGACGGAACAGCACCCAGGCATAGGTATCCAACAGCGTGGCGTTGTTGCCGTCCAGCTCCACCGCACGGGCTGCCATGGCAAAGGCCCGGTCGAGCTGACGGGGATCCCGGGACGATTCGCTTATAAAATAGGCGTAGTTATTGAGCACCATCGGGTTATCGTAGTAATAATGCAGCGAACGGTCGTAAGCCTCGAAACACCGGCGGCGGTATTTGTCCCGTTCCGAGTCCTTCCGTCCGGCCTCCTCCATCTGGTGATAAGCGTCGCCGATATATCCCCACACGGCTCCGCGCAGGGAGTCCGCATCAGCATATTTGAGGGCTTTTTTATAGCTGCCGATCGATTGCGACAACTTTCCGGTATACCCCTGGGCGTGTCCCTTGCGGGCATACAGCTCGGTATTTCCAGGGAAAACCTCGAGCGCCCGGTCGATATACAGATAAACCGAATCGAGCCGCTTGCGGTAAGTTTCGATGTCGATCACCGCACGGTAATAGTCCAACTGGGGAGGCCGGTCGGCCAGATGCAGCTTGTAGAGGGTCAGCGCCTGCTCCAGCTCCCCGGCATTGATCAGGTGCTGCGCATACAGTTCGACGACGTCCTTATCGTCGGGATAGCGGATCGCAAGCGTCGAAATCAAGTCGTTGAGCTGAAAGAAGTTGTCCCGGTAAAAACGGACGTCGAGCGTCAGCTGCCGGAAAATGCGGACCTTTTCCGACAAGGGGAGCTCGTCGATTTCGAAAAGCCTTTTCGACACGGCCAGATAAGCATGCGAATCGTTGCGCTTGTTGTAGAATTCGGCGAGCGAAGCCAGCGCCGGGACATTCATGGAGTCGATCTCCAACGCCCGGTTATACTCGGCTATGGCCAACGAATCCTGTTTGGCAGCACCGTACAGGTCGGCCAGAATCACGTGGTTTTCCGCTTCGTAAGGAATCGCCTCGGCCATCTCCCTGGCTTCGGCCAGCGCACGGTCCAACTGCCCCGTGCGAATCAGCAACTGGCGTTTCATCGCCCCCAACAAAGGCATTTTACCGAAACGCATCTCGGCCGAATCGAGCATATCGATCGCCGAATAGGGCATCCCGGCCTGCTGGTACAGGATCGCCAGAATACGAATGTTGTCGGGATTGGTCGGGTCGAGCGCCGAAAGCCGCACGAACAGCGGACGCGCCTTGTCGAGTTCTCCCTCAGCAAGCAGTTTTTGCCCGTAAAGCTGCCCGTCCCACTTGTTGAGCGAGTCCAGCCGGTAAGCACGCCGTGCCCACGCCGTACCCTGCGGATCGCCGTCGGGAGTCACCGAAGAGAGGCGGAACCAGGCCGGAGCATACGCGGAATCGAGCTCCAGGGCCTGCAGGAACAGTGCCCGGGCCGCCAGGGTGTCCTCTCCGATCAAGAGTTTTTTCACACCCTCGGTATAGTATTCGGTCGGTCGCAGCGAGTCGGGCCACGAGGCCTCCGCCGCAGGTGCGGGCAACGCCTCCTCCTGCGGGACGAACCCCGTGGAGAAAGCCGTGCAGAGCACCAGAATCGCAAGCATCCGCTTCATTGAAATCGTTGAGTTTGTATCTTCGTTCTTCGCCGGAAGAGTGCAATGAACAAGACGCAGCCCCTCCCTTCGTCTGTCAAGAAAACGTCGGAGAACCGCTTTTCGTATTCCCGCGAACGATACGGAACTTCATCCCCGGAACATCCCGGCATCCGGCGGGCGATTCGCCGCTCCCCGACCCGGGGAGTGTACCGCAGCGCTTAAAGCACCGTATCGAACTGATGCAGGAACCGTATGTCGTTCTCGAAATAGAGCCGCAGGTCCTTCACGCCGTATTTGAGCATGGCGATACGCTCGACCCCCATGCCGAACGCGAACCCGGAATATTTCTTCGAATCGATTCCATTGGCCTCAAGCACATTGGGATCGACCATGCCGCAGCCCATGATCTCCAGCCAACCCGTGCCCTTGCAGACGTTGCAGCCCTTGCCGCCGCAGAGGTTGCACGACACATCGACCTCGGCCGACGGTTCGGTGAAGGGAAAGTACGAGGGGCGCATGCGGATCGTGGCGTTCTCGCCGAAAACCTCCTTGGCGAAGTAGAGGATCGACTGTTTCAGATCGGCGAACGACACGCCCTCGTCGATATAGAGTCCCTCGATCTGGTGGAAGATGCAGTGTGCGCGGTAAGAAATCGCTTCGTTGCGGAAAACGCGGCCCGGGCAGATCACCCGGATCGGCGGCTTCTGCCGCTCCATCGTCCGCACCTGAATCGACGAGGTGTGGGTCCGCAGTAGCACGTCGGGGTTCTTGGCGATAAAGAACGTATCCTGCATGTCGCGGGCCGGATGCTCGGGCGGAAAGTTGAGCGCCGAGAAGACATGCCAGTCGTCCTCGATTTCGGGGCCGTCGGCGACGGTGTAGCCCAGCCGCGAGAATACCTCGACGATCTGGTTGGTCACCAGCGAAATGGGATGACGCGAACCCAGCTCCTCCGCAGAACCGGGACGGCTCATGTCGGGAATCCGCTGCGAGGAGTCCCCGGCGGCGTCCGCAAGTTGCCCCCGCAGGGCGTTGATCCGCTCCTGCGTCCGGTTCTTAAGGTTGTTGAGCTTCTGGCCGAACTCCCGTTTCAGCTCGGGCGCCACGCTCTTGAACTCCTCCATAAGGGCCGTCAGCTCGCCTTTTTTCCCCAGCATCCGGATTCGGAAATCCTCGATCTCGGCCGCAGCTTTGGGTTTGAATGCCTCCACCCGTTCGAGCAGCTCGTTGATTTTATCGTTCATAACCTAAAGTTTACGCTTTATTTTGTACTTTTACGCACGGTTTAATAGGCAAAGTTAATAAAAATATCAGGATATGAAGCGGAAAATCCTCTCTTTTCTCGCGGCGGGAATGCTTTTCACCCTTCCGGCAGCGGCCCAGAGCGTCGGGGTGGTCATGAGCGGCGGCGGAGCCAAAGGACTTTACCATATCGGCGTATTGCAGGCACTCGAAGAGAGCGGCATTCCGATCGACTACGTGTCGGGAACCTCGATGGGTTCGATCATCGCGGGCATGTACGCCGCAGGATATTCCCCCGAAGAGATGCGCCGGATCGTCGCTTCGGGTGTGGTCAAACAGTGGGTTTCGGGGCGCATCGACCCCAGCTACCTGCCCTACTACCGCCGCAATACCGGCACCCCGATCTTCCTCTCGATCCGCCTCAACATGAAGGACCACCCGGACGACCCCAACGCGAGCCGTTTCCGCCTGCCTTCGTACCTGATCTCCTCGAATCAGATCGACCTGGCCCTCGCCGACCTGTTCGGCCCGGCCACGACAGCTTCCCGGCGGGACTTCGACAGCCTGATGGTGCCGTTCCTCTGCGTGGCGAGCGATATGAACACCCGCCGTCCGGTGGTGCTGCGCAAGGGCGACATGGGCGAAGCGATCCGTTCGTCGATGTCCATTCCGCTGGCGTTCAAACCCATGAAAATCGACACGATGCTACTCTACGACGGCGGCATCTACGACAACTTCCCCTGGGAACCCCTCGACAAGGAGTTCCATCCCGATTTCCTGATCGGCAGCAAATGCACGTCGGGAAACAACGACATCACGGAGAACAGTTCGCTCGTCGATCAAGCCTTCTCGCTGGCCATGAACAAGACCAACTACGACATGCCCGAAGGACGCAGCCTGATGATCAACCGGGCCGTCAATGTCAGCATGCTCGATTTCAACAGCGCCGACTCGATCATCGAAGCGGGCTACCGCGACGCACTGGCCCGGATTCCGGCCCTGCGGGAGAAAATCCACCGCACCGTCACGCCCGAAGAGATCCGCACCAAGCGGGCGGCTTTCCGCGAAAAGTGTCCCCCGATCATCTTCGACGACTACGAGTTCGAAGGACTCACCCATGCACAAACGGCCTATGTACGCGACGTCATGCGGCTGGACGACACCTACGACGGACGGCAGCGGCAGATGAGTTTCCCCGAATTCCGCGACGACTTCTTCTCCGTCATAGGCAACGACGAATTTTCGGTCGAATACCCCGAATTCCGGTACGACCCGCTGCGGGAACGGTATTCGGTCAAGCTGAAGATGTCCGCACGCGAAAACCTCCGGTTCCTGATCGGCGGCAACATCTCCTCGACGGCTTTCAACCAGGCATTCATCGGTTTCGACTACCACACGATCCGCCGCGTGTCGCAATGGGCTTTCGCCGGTATTTACATCGGCCCGACCTATGCGACCGGTTCGCTGGGCGGGCGCACGGACTTCTACCTTTGGAAACCCTTCTCGCTCGACTATTCCTACAATTTCGAAGTCCTGAACCTGCGGCACGGCAACTTCGGCAACCTCACGCCGATCGATAACACCAAATCGGTCAAGAACAACCAGGGATTCCTCTCCATCGGACTCACCATGCCTCTGACACACAACAGCCTGGCATCGCTGCGGTTCAACGGAGGACAACAAGCCTACCGCTACGACGCCCCCTTTCCCGACACGGATCCCGACACCGACCTGACGCGCTTCTCCTTCTTCAGCACCAAACTGGATATCGCCCGCAACACGCTCGACAAGATTCTCTACCCGCGCCGGGGGTCCGAAATATCCCTCTCGGGCATCTACATCACGGGGCGCGAACGGTACAAACCCGCCGAATTCGGACGTAAGCGAAGTTTCAATGCCCACCGCGAATGGTTCGGCGCCAAATTCCAGTGGAACCGCTATTTCGACCTGCCCGGCTGCAAATGGTTCTCGTTCGGATTCAACATCGACGCCGTCTGGACCACGCACCCCCGGTTCCAGACCGAAACGGCTACATTGATGTCGCTGCCGGCCTATCAGCCCGTCGTACACTCCCAGATGGCTTTCATGCCCGACTACCGGGCGAAAAACTTCCTGGCCGGCGGTCTGATGCCCACTTTCGATCTGCTGCCCAATTTCTTCCTGCGCACGGGATTTTATGCCATGTACCGCGACAACCGGGGGCTGCCCGGCGAAAAGATGCAATACATCACCGAAGCCTCGTTCGTCTATCACACGCCCATCGGACCGGTCAGCCTGTCGCTCACCAAATACGACCTGAAGAGCTGGCACAATATGTACCTCACTTTCAATTTCGGCTACGCGATCTTCGCTCCCAGCGGGCATTTCTATTGATTATTTCCCAGTCGCCCTATTCCCGAAAGGCCGTACGCAAAGCATCCGGTAAAAACTCAAACGGGTCAAACCGGAAACAGAAAATCCGCCTTGCCGCATGATGCAAGTCGAATCATAAAATAAAGAGGGCTGCGCAATGCAGTCCTCTTCATAATGCAAGCTAAATCAGTCGTAACCGATCGCCGCGAATTTTCAGTCCTATTTTCCCGAAATTATTTTGGCACGTTCATAATCTTCGTTGGTCAGAATATACGTCCAACGCGCCCGGCGGGGCGTGAACTCTTCGTAAATCCACTGCCCCGGATCACAAATCTGCCGGGTTTTGAAACGCTGCGTAAAATCCGAATACTTCTCCTCTATTCCCGATGGAAATCTAACAGGCCCATATTTGTCATCGACATCGTAATAGACCTCCATCTCCGTAATAAGAGGAGAAAAGGTGGTGATAAGACCCGGTACATCCATAGACCAATTAGATGTTACGAATCTGTTTGTATATTTTTTTCCGGGATCTACAAGCCCATTCATATGGTCTATAAATTCATCGTTTTTTGTCGGGCAAAACGTAAGAGTGAAGTAAATTTTGTGGTCACTGGCATTGCACAAACAAAAATAGGTGTAAAAAGTATCTGGATCGGAATTTTCCTGAGAAATCTGCGTATCGAAATCGACATTCGCTTCAATATATTCAGCCGTCGGATCTCCCTCGAATTCCGGAGCGGGATAATAATTATCGTCCTTATCGCATCCGGTCGTTGCAACCAATGCGACAAACAACAAAAAATAATGAATTATTATTTTCATAGCAAAAATAATTTATAGTTTATAATCAGGCCATTGGTGACTATCTTCGACATTGTAAATATAACCAAAACATCCACGACATCCAAATAAATCGAACGCGAACCATCCGATACCGGGACAAACTTTTACACAACAACTTCCGGAGAAGATCCATATCCGGCGAAATAATCGTCGGATTTCCCCAACTGATACCGAAACCTGCCGCATCGTTCCCATCCCGACAATTCGAATTCCGTCCCGGTACAAAATGGCGGGGGCGCACCGCTGTCGGTACGCCCCCTGGCAAGCAACAATTGTTTAACTAATAATAACCCTCCAAATTACTACTTATTATTTGCCTGCTCCGGTTGTGTTTTCTGACTCTCTGCAGCGGCAGGAATCTCGGATTCCGGCGTTACGGCTTCGATCTCGACAGCCTCGACCTGCTCGGTCGCTACCGGTTCCGTCGCGGCCGTATCCTGGGCGGCCTTCTGGGTTTTCTGACCGCAGGAAGCCATGCTTCCGGCCATTACGATTACAGCTGCTGCAATGAATAACTTTTTCATTTTGCGATTGTTTTTTAACTAAAAAATAATTTTTTTCCTTCGGTTCCCCAACCTCTGTATTCATTACATCGTCAAGGTGTATGCCAATCCGCCGGCATAAATCATTATGCTGTTAATCAAAGATATAAGAAATTGATAATTTTATATGCGGCTGTGGAACGGTGTGGAAATTCCCAAAATGATGTGGAATATTTCCACACCCGACGACTATTCGATGCCGTACAGATGCAGTTTGTTGTAGAGCGTCTTGCGATCGATCCCCAGCAGCCGGGCCGCCTGGGATTTGTTGCCGCCGGATCCGCTCTCCCTCTCCCGCCGGATCGCGCAAAGCGATCGGCGCCGGAACAGCCTCCGACAATTCGGCGGGCAGCTCGGCCGGAGTGACGTACTCGCCCGTCGTCAGCAGAACCGCCCGGGTCACGGCGTTCTTCAGTTGCCGCAGATTTCCGGGCCAGTCGCAGGCCACGAGCAGTTTTTCAGCCTCCGGATCGAAACCCACCACGTGTTTGTCGAGCTCGCGGTTGGCCTGGTCCAGAAAAAAGTCGGCATAGAGCATAATATCCTCCCTGCGCTCCGCGAGATCGGGCATATGGAGCACGAATTCATCGATGCGGTGGTAGAGGTCGGCACGAAACGACCCGCGCGCGATAGCCGCCTCCAGATCCTCGTTCGTGGCACAGATCAGACGCACGTCCACCGGAATTTCGCGCAACCCTCCGACGGGTTTTATTCTGCGCTCCTGAAGGGCTCGCAGCAACTGGATCTGAACTTCGTAGCTCAAGTTGCCCACCTCGTCCAGGAAAAGCGTACCGCCCTGCGCCGATTCGAAAGCGCCCTTCTTATCGGACAGCGCTCCCGTGAAGGAGCCTTTGATATGGCCGAAAAACTCCGAAGCGGCCAGTTCACGCGACAGAGCGCCGCAATCGACCGCCACGAAGGGTTTGCCCGCCCGTTTGCTGCGCAGATGGATCAACCGGGCCACGTGCTCCTTGCCCGTGCCGCTCGCCCCTTCGAGCAGCACCGACATATTGGTAGGAGCCACCAGACGGACGTATTCGTACAGTTTACGCGAAGCGTCGCTGTGCCCTTCGATGTAATTCAATTCGCCTTCGTCCAAGGCCCTGTCCCCCTTCCGGCGCGGTTTCGCGGGCGCCGGAGCCATCGCTGCGGATGCGGGCATAGCCGTTTCGGGGTGCGGGGCATCCAGCGCCTCGCGGATCTTGCGGAGCAGCTCGTCCGGCTGAACGGGTTTGGAAACATAGTCCCTTGCGCCGAGCTTCATACTCACCACGGCATTGCGGATTTCGGCATAACCGGTCATCACGATCACGGGTATCGTCACGCCCCGTTCGGCGATCCACTGCAACAGATCGGTCCCGTCCCCGTCGGGCAGACGCATGTCCGAAAGCACCAGATCGTAGCTCCCCTCCGCGAGAAGCCGGCGCCCGGCGGCGATGTCGGCAGCCGACGAGGCGGTCCCGACTCCGAAACCGCGTTTCGAGAGCCACGTGCGCAGCATCAGCGAAAAGGTTACGTCGTCATCTATGATCAATATCTTTTCCATACCGAAATTTCATTCAAAAAAACCGAAGCCATCCGCAGAGGCTTCCCGCAACGCTCCTCTTCGGCGAGGCTCCTTCTCCGGCATCGTCCGACACCGAAGCGTCCGATCCTCTGCAACTTCCCGTCCGGGCATGATGCGAACGGACGGCCTTCTGTCGGAATACGCCCCCGGCGGAGATCAACGGTCGCAAAGATACTCTTTTTTTGCCGCCCGGACAATTTCGCCGACCCTTTCCGCTACACCGAGCGCTGCGCTGCGCAAAGCCCCGTCCGCAGAACCTTCCGAACGCTCCAGACGGCGCAATGCCGCAGCGAGCTCCTCCTCGCCCAGCAACGTGTAGATCGGCACCATTTTGTGAGCGATCGCACGCAAAGCGACCGCATCTCCGGCGAGCGCGGCCCGGCGCAAGGTTTCGGCATGGGCCTCGTTCTCGGCGACAAAGGTCCGGATGATCTCCCGCGCGGCTTCGGCGTCGTCGCGGGCGAAAGCCGTCAGAGCTTCGAACCCGCGAACCGCATCCTCTTCCGGAAGACACTCCTCCGGGGCAACCCCCGCCTCCGGCACGACACGGCGTAACACGGCCACCAGTTCCGCCCGCGCGAAAGGTTTCCGCAGCACGGCTGCAAATCCCCGTTCGACATAGGCCGACTCATCGTCCGAACGGGCTGAAACGGCTACCACCGGCAGCTCCGCACGAACGGCCCGAATCCGTCGCAACACCTCGAACCCATCCACTCCGGGCATCTGTATATCGGTAAAAACCAGATCGAAAGCAGA
>ENA-OPSF01002876-OPSF01002876.1-human-gut-metagenome-genome-assembly--contig:-NODE-2876-length-9721-cov-2.889510_pt1 | contig 9721 bp, 7 predicted proteins | sample MGYA00241452_ERZ501896 | MGnify/ENA primary metagenome ERZ501896 (study PRJEB25962, sample SAMEA2042111) | human gut metagenome | biome: human gut; feature: human-associated habitat; material: faeces... | reverse complement strand
CACCTCCGGCTGCGGAAGCGTCTGTCCGTCCATCTGCCCTATCCAAGCCGCCGGACGGTCGGCAGAAACGACTACCAAAGGCACCCGACGGTAGAACGCCTCGCATACCGCCGGATGGAGGTTGAGCAAAGCCGAACCGGAGGTGCAACAGACCACCACGGAAGCCTGCACGTGCAACGCCAATCCGATGGCGAAGAAACCGGCACCGCGCTCATCCGTCACCGAAAAGCATTCAAACCCGCCGCACGTGGCAAAAGCCTGTACCAACGGCACATTACGGCTTCCGGGACACAACACCGCCCGGCGTACCCCATGTGCACGCAGCAAGGCCACAAGCTGCAACACGTTTTTCTTATCCGAATACATCAGTCCCTCCTTTCGAGATTACATATTTCATAGTCTGCAACTTACGTTCCGTCTCCATCCATTCTTCTTCGCACACGGAAGCCGGCAAGATCCCGCCCCCGGCATACAGGCGGATTTTTTTCGTCCCTTCGCCACATTGCATGCATCGCAAATTCACATACAAAGCCGTCTTCCCTTCCGGCTCCCACCGTCCGAGGAAACCGGCATAATAGCTGCGGTCATATCCTTCATGCGACAGGATGAAGCGGAAAGCATCTTCCTTGGGCAACCCGCATACGGCAGGCGTAGGGTGCAAAGCCTGCAAGATGCCCCCCAAGGCTTCGACCGAAGAGAGACGAAAACGAATATCGGTTTTCAAATGTGCCAGTTCTCCGGCCGTAGCCGTATAAGGCCCTTCCAAAGTGAACCGGACACCTCGTTCGCGCAAGCAACCGCCGATATATTCCGTCACGAAAGCTTGTTCGCGGATGTTCTTTTCCGACCACGGAGCTGTCAACTTCCCCTCTTGCAGGAATTGCGTACCGGCCAAAGCCACCGTACGATATTCCCCTTTGCCTCCGGCCAAAAGGATTTCGGGCGTAGCCCCCAACCAGAAACCGGTCTGCGGCGTATGGAACAAGTACACATAAGAATGTACATAACGGCGACAAGCCGCCGTAAAAGCCCGTGCCCATGAAAAGCCATGGGGAAAAGCATCCGTACAACCACGCGAAAGTACCAACTTCTGAAAATCTCCGGCACGAAGCGCACCGGAAAAAGCACGAAAAGCCTCACGATACCCCTTCGACGGCTGATCCTCCAACCGTCCGCAAAAGGGCATCGGCGCAGGTGCCTCTACCTCATCGGAACATACAGCCCGGGATATACCGACCTCTATTTCTTCCTCCAAAGGAAGCAACCATAAAGGATGCCCCTCTCCGAACCGAAAAGGGGCAAATACAAAACCAGTCTTCCCGTCCAACGACGGGAAGACTTCAAAAGATTGCAGGGAAGACCGTGCCGCCCGTATGCCGTGGCAAACCCTTTCCCCCGGTTCACGGTAGAACACGAAGGCTTCTCCCCCCTTAATCCATTCACCGATTACCGCCTCGTCGTTCCGCATGCGGCTCATTTCCGTTTCATCACGCTATTCATCACCCGGATGGATGAGACCAACTTCTCTGTAGAGGTAAACACATCCACATTCCACACATGTGAAGAGCGCCCTTTATGCACAATCGTGGCCACAGCCCTCACCGTATCTCCCTCGTGAGCCGAAGAGATATGGTTGCCACTCACTTGCATTCCCACTACGAATTCATCGGGATTGCATATCACCATTGAGCCTAATCCGGCTACCGTCTCTGCCAAAGCCAGCGTAGCCCCGCCATGCAAGATGCCGAAAGGCTGGCGCGTGCGGTGGTCCACCGGCATGGTGGCTTCTATCCGCTCATGGGAAGCATAAGTATATTGTATGCCCAAGTTCCCCATCAACGTAGTCTGCGCCTGCGCATTCAAGGCATCGAGCGGTATCTCGCTTTCACGCACTTCGGCCAGAAAAGCGTTTTCCACGGCCACGGCCACACCGTCTTCATTGTTGGAAAGGGTCACGTAGTCGGCACAACGCTTCACCGAATCCGGGGCATTCCCCATGGCAATACCCAAATCAGCCAATTGCAACATGGTCACATCGGCCACGCCGTCACCGAACACCACAATCTCGTCCGTCTTGATGCCCTCCATTTCCATGATGACGCCCAACGTATTGGCTTTGTCCACCCGGCTGCCCACCACTTCCAGAAAATACGGTTCGGAACGGAACACATCCAAGACACCGTTCAAACGACGTTTCCAATGGTTCTCCAGCCCCACCAAAGCCTCCTCATCATCACTCACCAACATACATTTACAAGGCGGGTAATCTATCGCCGCAGAGAAAAACTCCTGATGTTCCACTTTCATACCGTTCAGAGCCGCCTCGGCTTGCACATGCGGATCATTCGGGTTATTCGTCACAACCGTATCTCCGTTATAAGTAAGGATCGAAAAACCGTTTTTCTCGGCTTTCTTCTCCAAATAAGTGATATGTTCCGGATTGATGCGGCGTTCAAATACCACTTCTCCGTTGGAAGCGTTAATCACCTGGCCACCGTTATAAGAGAGGATATACCCGTTATATGTACCCAATTCCAATTTCTTGGCCAATGGCAACAAACCGTAAGTGGGACGTCCCGATGCCAACATGATACGCACGCCCATCTGCTGCACTTTGAGCAAAGTAGTCAGCGTCCGCTTGCTAATCTCCTTCTCGTCGTTCAACAGTGTCCCGTCCACGTCGAGCACTAACATTTTATATTTCATACTCCCACGTTTTTTTATTCATGTACACAAATATAGCGAAAGCCTTTCAGAAAAGAGGACGGAAGAAGTAGTTTATCGCAAAGCTTCACGTTTTTTAGGAAACGGCACTCAGAATTTACCGAGTTGCCTGTTTTCAAAAAAAGCTACCCCATACTTCTTTATCCAACGCAAGACAGCCACTCCTATCAATTACCTTAGCAATTATCGTTTTGGATATACATTATTTGCATTAGATAAATCTGACGTCCATATAGTACAAGAAGAAGTCTCATACCATTTAAAGTCAAAACAAGCGGAAACATAAGTTTGTTTAAAGCCTGTTGAAGTATTAGTCTTATCAACCCCTAAAACTACTTGTAGCGCATCGTTATCTCTTCTTGCTCCATCAAAACTATAAATTCCATTTTGATTAAAAGTTATATAGCCATCTGAAAAACTATGGTAATTATAAGTAACAGGAACACTATAAGAAGATAATCTTTTGGGTATTGGCTTATTATAAAGCAAATACAAATCATCACCATCCGATCCTCCCAAAAGAATAGACCAACCATTATCCCAATTCAGATACATCTGTAAATCATCATAGGACGGAGGTGGAAACTCGGAATTAAGATTAATAAAAACTCCCACTGCTGCCAAATCGTCATTCCTAATATAATCAAGAATTGGAGGCAAATAATAAGGACTAAAATACTTTGTAATATTAATAGATGGATACCAATAGTCAAACTCATTCAAACTTTTTTTCTCCATCTTATTAGCCTCCTGGCTGCTCTGTATCTCTAAATCATTAGATTCACATGCCACAAAACAAGAGACACAGCAGATTCCAAAAAGAAAATTAAACAATCTCATATAAATCAAATTTAAATTCATTTAGGAATATGTGGGGAGTAATATATTTTATTCTCCCCACATTTTTTAGTCAGACATTAATCTGTTCTGTTATATAAATCAATGTACCATAACTTTCACGACTTTCTTCGTGCCGTCACTCATCGCGTCCTTACGGATATAAATGCCGCGCTGTTTCGGTTCGCCTATACGTACTCCATTCAACGTATACCATTCAGAATTTACTACCGTAATAACACCTTCTGCCGCTATACCTTCAACACTATCCACGAAGTCATCCGGCTTGTTGGCATCACCGTCACCATAGTAGTAGAGACGGAAGTTGTCGAAACAAGTCCAGTCGTTCGTAATCATACCTGTCTTACGTACACCCAATACAGGTTCTTTACCTTCAGCCACGTAAAAACTAAAGTTTACTTCATAGGCATCATCCTCAAACGCAAGTTTCGCACCTGCGACTTTGTCTACGATAAAATGATATAACATATCAGAATTCGGGAACAAGGAATCAGGCAACGCCACATCAGTACCGTCATATTTCAGCTCGCTGACATGCTCGAAAATGGAAGGCAGTTTCTCGGCCCACTTATCTTCACCGCATTCAATGAACAATTCGGTATTTTGGGCATCTGCGCTGTCCCGACGAGCCACGCCCGCCTCGATAAAGCCTCCCGCACGGTAGAAACCATTCATAACAACGCGATAATACCCCGCAGGCATATTGTAAAGCGGCTGATATATTTCACAACTATCACTGAATATTTCATAATTCATAGAACCCGTCACCTTGCTAGAACTGTTCTCGTCTAAAGTGGCACCAACCCATCCATCAGCCGATGCGGCATCCACGATTTCCCCCTTGTCGTTCTCCGTCTTGGTCTGGAAACTCGGGTTGACAATCAATCCCGTGGCATCCACAGGTTCGTCCTTGTTAGCCGTGGTGAAGTCGATATGACCGCTTAGCATCTTGGAATAAGTTTTGTCCAGACGGACAGAATAATCGTTGATTTCGTCCAAAGTGGTGAATATGCCTTCCCCGTCTATCTTGTCGAAGATTTCAATAGTCAAGTCATACAGCTCATCATATCCTTCGGTGTTGGAATATTCTTCGTAACTGGCTTCACCGGTACCACTTAGCTTCTTGTCGTGGGCAGTAACCTTGTCCTCCAATGCAGTAGCAGCATCCATGGATTCCTGCCCAAACTTGATGGCAGCATTCAACGCTTCTGTCTGTTCCTTATAAACTTCCGGAGTCAACTCTCCCACGGCGGAGGCTGCCTCTATGGCCTTGTTCAAACCGTCCTTGGCCTCCTGAGTGGTCAAGACCTCCGAAGCCAGCATCCCATTGGCTTCACGCACCAAGGCATCCAAGGCCGTTTGGGCACCTTCCATATTGTCGGCCCCTAAGTATTCCACTTGGAAGTTGTCGAAGATGACCCAAGCCTGCCCCCAAGACACACCCGACATCTTCACCCCTATGCGGAGCTTACCATCTTCACCCACGTAACAAGTCGTGGCATTCAGGTAATTCTCGCTATTCTGCTCGAAGATTTCCTGTGCGGAATTCTTTCCATGGCATAGCCATTTCCCAGCCAAAGAAGCGTCGTCGGTCCAAGTCACTTCCTCACAGTTTTCAGCCACGTTCTCCTCCTGCGGACAAGCTGTAACATGGAGAAGAGGTTCGGAAGCATCGTTACCGAAAAGGTACCCCAAGATGTTGTTCGTTTCATCGCCTTCCTGTCCCCAACCTTCATGCCAATTGTTTTCATTCCCGGAACTCGGGGAATAGAACCCTTGCATGGTAATCTTATACGAACCTTGGGGCAGGTTACTGATTTCCTGATAGACCTCCCAATTCTGTCCGTTCCACACCTCAGAAACCCTCGTACCATCGTTCTTGAAATCCCCGTCACCGGTCTTTGTCCAACCATCATTGCTCCCCGCAAAATTGGGATTCACCATCAAGCCGGTCACATTGTCCGTAGTCCCGTCTGCCAAAGCTTTTACCACAGATTCCCGGAAAATCCTGTCGGCACGGGGTTGGATGCTGTCTAATTCCGTAACGTCAAATGTACCATTGTCATAACCGGCTTGTAAAACCTCATCCAAATAAACCTCATAGTCCTCTAACCCGTCGTTGGCATAAGGAGTCTCATCGTAAGCTTTGTTCAAGGCTTCTATCTTCTGGGCCAAGGTCTCGTAAGCCGCCACATTGTTGGCCAACGTATCCATCCGTGCAAGTAAAGAAGTTATGACACCGGTAAGTGCCCCATCATCCATACTCGTATTCTGGTAAGCTTCCTTGGCAGCAGCTATCATTTCTTCGTACTTCACCTTTTCCGATTCGCTGAAAGCCTTGTTGGCACCGGTATATTGGGCATACTGTGCTTCTGCACTCCCAATGTTCTGGTTCAGTATTTCGCGTATATTGACCTCACTGCTTCCACTCTTGCCCATATATTCCAACGTGAAGTTGTCCACGGCCGACCAGGTGGAATTGGCTCCCTGTACGACATATCCTATCGTGATGATACCCCCAATGACATCAACATCCACGGTGTAATGGTGCCACGTACCATAACCGCGCCCTTCATTGGCTGTTTCCGCAGGGTCTGTAGCTTCCACCTTTTTCTCCCCGGCTAAAGACTGGGCATACAGGAACAGCCCTTTCGGAGTGGGTGCGTCCTCCGTCGGCAGTTTGTTGGTCAGAATCCAAGCCCCCACACGGTATTTCCCATCCGGCAACCCTTCCACTTTCTGTTTGATAGACCAGTCCGGCATATTACTACCATTGTTGGTGGCGCACTCATAAAAGTTTTCAAGGGCTAACCCTTCCGGTAAACTTCCCGCTCCGTTCTCGAAACGGTCGCCCGTCTTACGTTGGTAATTGGCACCCGAACCTTGCGTGATGTCCCATCCGTCCGTGCTATTGGCAAAAGACGGTTCTTTCACGAATTTTTCTGTCACGTCCAACGGATTGTCTTCTGTGGCCACGGAATAACCATAGTCGATAATGTCCGCCTTCAAATCTTCCACTGCCTTTTCTATCGCCTCTACCGTGGCATCTGCCTTATTGTATAAAGTAGCATAATCAGCATATTCCGTAAACCCGATGGCATCGGCAGCTTCCAACTGTACCTTCAACAGTTTTTTGGCTTGGAATACCTCATAAGTTTCCGATGCTACGAACTTCCATTCGTCTTTAGCATTCTCATACCCAGCCGTGTTCTTATCAATCAACGGATCCACTGTAGTTTTCCCTTCGTTTACCGCCATGTAGGAATTGGCATACAAGCCCCCATTGGCTTCCACACCGTAAATCTTGTCTTCGTCTATCACCTTGATACGGTACACATCGCCTTCCTTCACGATTTTCCACAGGATATGCCCCGTCTTGTTATGGTCCACAAAAATCTCGGCACCACCCGGATTAATGAACAATTCATGGTATCCTCCGTTACTCGGAGCATTCATCATACTCAAACGCCAACCCTTGCCCGTGAAATAATCATCATTGCTTTCCGGAAGGTTGGCCAATTCATAATCTTCACCATAGCTCAAGGTCATTTCCTGACCTGTTTCTGCAACGACCAATCGTGTACCATAAGGTTGCCCATTAGTCATGAACTTTTGGGTAGCCACATGATAAATGTAGTACACTCCGCCACCCGTTTCATCTGCCGTCAAGTTCGGCTCTACAAATTGCAACTCCGGGTCTTCCCATGCGGCCCATAAAGGTAAGGTGGATGATGTCGCACCACACAGTGCCATGATGGCAAGTAATCTGTTTTTCATCTCAATGAAATTTAAGTTAATTAATTGATATTCTCATGCTCTCCAGCCTTTCGGTCGGGAAAGTCGATGCTTATCCACTGGTAGAACCTCAAGACATTGCAAATGTAACGAGTAATCCTTTTCCTTTCATTGGACAATTTAAACTTAAATTAGGATTATATCAGCAAAAAGGTATTTTTCTCATATTTGTCAAGGAAAAGCACTCCATAAAATCAATCTGCGCCAAATGAAAAATCGTTTGCAGCAGATTGAAAAATCACTTGGCGCAGAACGAAAAATCGTTCTGCGCCAAGTGATTTTATCATTTCAACCTACTGATTTTATGCAAATTAGAACAAAATAGCCCGAAGTCGGATTGTTAATCCTTTTTAGACAAAAAGGATTCCTACAACATCTGTGCCCAATGCATCAGTCCTTCGTAGACGAAGCTCATCACGCCCAACAGGCAGACGCCTGCCGTGCAGAGCGCCAACGTGAGGCGCACGCCCGGATGGCTGCGCAAGGGAGCCACCACCGGAAGGCCGTCCGCCGTGAGGGGCTCGGAGATGTACATGGCCTTGACCACCAACAGGTAGTAGAAAAGGGAGACGATGGTGTTCACCAACGCGAGGAACACGACCAAATACCACCCTTGGGCAAAGGCTGCCGCGAAAATAAAGAACTTGGAGAAGAAACCGGCAAACGGGGGGATGCCGCCCAACGAGAACAGGGCCAACGTCAGCACCAGTGTCAGGCGAGGGTTCGTGCGGTAAAGTCCGCGGTAGGCGTCGCGGTCGGTCCGGCCGCCCGCGTGCTGTTCGACGGTACCGATAACGGCAAAGACGGCCACGTTGGCCGCCACATACACGGCCACATAAAACACCAGCGAGGCCATGCCCTGCGCCGTGCCTGCGAGCACGCCCAGAAGGATGTAACCGGCCTGCGAGATGCTACTAAAAGCCATGAAACGCTTCATGTCGCCCTGCAGGATGGCCATCAGGTTGGCCACGGTGATACTGGCGACGGAAAGCAGGGCCACAGCGAGCGTCCAGTCTTCTTTCATCAAAGGGAACACGAAACGCAGGACGATGGCCAAGGCCACGGCGGCGGCTCCCTTGGAAATGACACTGAGGTAGGCCGTCACGCCGGTAGGCGCACCCTCGTAAACATCGGCCGTCCACAGATGGAACGGCACGAGGCTCATCTTGAAGCCCATCCCGGCCAAGAAGAGCACCAAGGCAAACTGCTGCAACGCGCCGCCTTGGAGCATGGCCGGAAGGTCGGCAAAATAGAGCGTGCCGGAAGTGCCGTAGATGAACGACAGGCCATAGAGCAGCAGGGCGGAAGAGAACATCGTGCTCAGGATAAACTTGGCTCCGGCTTCCGCGCTGTGGTGGCGGTATTTGTCGAGGGCCACGAGGCAGGCCATGGGGATGCTGGCCATTTCCAATCCGATGTAGAATATCAGGAAATGCCCGGCGGACACCATGAAGAACATGCCCAGCAAGGTGGAGAGCGTCAGCACGTAGAACTCACCTTGTTTATAATGCGTGTCTTTCCGCCCCAGCCATTCGCCGCTTTGGAGGAAGACAAGCAACGTGCCGGCCGAAAGGATGGACTTGACGATGGACGTGAACGGGGTGTTGACGTACATGCCGCCGAAGAGTGCGCGGGTGTCGGGCGTAAGGTTCAATCCTATCTGGAGTGCCATCAACACGCAAATGACCGGATGAAACCAACGCTGGCGATGGCGGCCCATGAAAAGGTCGGCCAAGAGGGCCACCAACAGAATCAACACCAGCGACAGCTCGGCATGCAAGGACAATATAGCAGATAAATTACTGTTCATAACTTGGATCAGGGAAGATTAAAATGTGAAACAATAGGCTCTACACTGAAACTGATGGTGTCGCTCACCCACCACGGGGCAAGTCCCAGTCCTGCCACACACACAATCAGGCAAATGACGGCAAAACGCTCGTCCCACGTGGCATCCGTCAACTTCAGATGCTCGGGGTTACGGCACGTGCCATAAAGAATCTTGCCCACCACACGCAGGATATACACTGCCGTGATGACGATACTCATCGTGGCGATGACGGTGCAGGCGCGGTGGAACACGTCGGGATGTTCGAAAGACCCCACGAATACCGTCATCTCGGCCACAAAACCGCTCAGACCGGGCAGGCCGAGATTGGCCAGACCGGCAATGACGTACCCCACAGCCAGGAAAGGCATGACCTTCATCAATCCATTCAACTCGCGCACGTCACGGGTGTGCGTCCGGCCGTATATCATGCCGATAAGGGCAAAGAACAAGGCCGTCATCAGCCCGTGGCTCAGCATTTGCAGGATGGCGCCCGTGCAGCTCGTGCGGGTCGCC
>ENA-OPSF01002875-OPSF01002875.1-human-gut-metagenome-genome-assembly--contig:-NODE-2875-length-9724-cov-19.922846_pt1 | contig 9724 bp, 5 predicted proteins | sample MGYA00241452_ERZ501896 | MGnify/ENA primary metagenome ERZ501896 (study PRJEB25962, sample SAMEA2042111) | human gut metagenome | biome: human gut; feature: human-associated habitat; material: faeces... | reverse complement strand
GGTATCCTCTACAGGAACGTTTGTGTCTTGTAAAGACTATGACGATGACATCGACGAAATCAACAACAAGTTGAACACGCTCGAAACCACTGTCGCAGAACTTCAGAAAAAGATTGTCGACGGCGCATACGTTAAGTCGATTACTCCCAATGCAGAAGGTTTTGTCGTTACGATGAGTGACGGTACTACCACTACCATCAAGTCAGCCAAAGGCCAGGACGGTAAAGACGGTACTCAGTGGACTATCACTGAAGACGGATACTGGGCTTGCGATGGCGAAAAGACCGATGTAAAGGCAGTAGGTGTTGACGGTCAGGATGGCCAGCAACAAGTGAAGAAAGAAAACGGCAAGTGGTACCTGTGGAACGGAACCGACTTTGAAGAAGTAGCCGTGGGTGCTTCAGCCGCTACAGGCATTCCTTATTATTATGAAGATGCGACAGACCCCAACTACACCATCTTGGTTATCTACGATGAAAACGGAGCAAACAAGAAAGAAATCCGTTTGCCTATGAACGCAGGATTGGGACAGATTGTAGTGTTGAATAGCAACCTGAATATTAACTATAGTACTTTCAACGGTGTACACAAAAGCGGTAAGACTGCCGAATGGGGAGGCTCGAAGGCGTTGCCCGAAATGGGAGAATATATGCTGACAGCCAACAGCAATGCATATTATGTACAGGTTATCCCGGCTGACTATGACATCAGCAAGCTGAACTTCAAACTGGTGAATACCAAGGGCGACGTGGCTCCTATCACATTGGGTACTCCCGTTCCTTGCTCGGATGCAGTGGAAAGAGCTGTATCTGAAAGCGGTGTTTATGCCATTCCTTTCGAATTGAACGAAATGACAGACCAGACTTTGGACGAATACATGAAAAACATTCGCAACAAAGCCCTGTCACTGGTTGCTACAGAAACTGTACGCTCTACTTACACCAATGCTTTGAGTATATTAAAAGCTTCTAATGGATTTGGTAACTTTAATCCAATGGTATCTGTTGCCGTAGAAGACCTTGGAACCCCCGTTGTTATCGCACCGAGCTACAACGCCCAAAATGTATATGATACATATTTGCGCATGGATGCCGGTTCTAAGGCTGACTCTGTGAAATACGGAATCAAGTTTGACGGAATGACCATTTCTTATAACAAGGATATCAAGAAAGGTACAAGCATGACATTCGTTGTTAACGAGTTGAATGCCAAGGCTATGATTAACCCGAATCCTTCAAAGGTTACGGTTGTCTTTGGAGAAGCTGCAACAACTCCTGCCAAAGAATTCTTATTCGAGGAACAAACTCACAATGCTGTGGCTGTTTATACAGACAAGACTACTAGCAAAGAGGTAAATAAGCAGTATCTGGATGTTGACTTTGCCGAATTCTTCAAGACGATTACTCCTCAAGAAGGTGACCGCATCGTTTGGAATAAAGATGTTAGATACTCTGGAATGGAACTGGTATGGACTCCGGTTGATAAGGATGGCAACTTGATGGATGAAGTATATGTAACCGAATCCTTAAGTGGTGGTTATGATAAGGCACAATTACTGTCTGATGCAGGAAAAGCAGAAGGAATGGCCAAGTTTACAACTTTAAGAATCCCGTTCAAGAAGAACTATCCGGGCATTCAGTTGGGTAACGGTACATTGGTTGCCAAAGTTCACTTCTACAACAGTGATGCTGAAACAGAAACAGTGGCTATCATTCCGTTCGTTATCAATAATCCGACTGCTGCTGAAATCGCTTCTTGGTATTCTTGGAATAAGACAAATAATTTTGTTAATGGTACATTGACTGCGTTTGTTAATGGAGGTTCAGATGCGGAAGTTAAATTAAGTGACAACTTTGAAGCAATTGATGCTGGCATCACACTGAATATCTATGCTAAAGAAAGCCAGAAAGACAACGCACCTTGGTATACTCCTAACATGACCATCGGTTATCCGTCAGCTATTTTCAAAGGCATGGCAGCTGATGCATACGAAAATAGAGGTAAAGCTAAGAAGTTGATGACTTGGACAGGTTATGAAAACTATATCTCAACAACTAAAACTGCTATTGATGGTTCTGCTACTAAATCTGATATTACCGGCATGACCAACTACATCAGTAGTGCAGAGTTGACATTGAAGGGTACTAGAACTGATAATTCTGCTAACGCCGATGCATACTTCAACAACGCTTATACAATCAGTGGTATCGAAGTGAAGGCTTTGGGTAAAGGTGTTAAATTCGATGCTGACAATCATAGTTGGATAGAAGGTGATGACCGTTCATTCGGTATCAGCAACATTAAACTGGTTATCAAGAACACTGCCGAAACTAAGCTTGACCAAATCAGCTTCTCTAAGGCATTGCAGATTCCTTCTGTAAAGAATGAGTATATCAAGTTGAGCAATGCTCTTCGTACTCCTAATACAGATACATTCTTCGGTACATTCTCATTGCTGAACAACTTGGGAACTAAGAAGTATGAATTGGGCTCTAGCACTACAATTACAGTTAAAGAATTGGGAGAAAATGGTACTTATGCTAACTCATCTAACTTCGAGGCAACAGTTGTAGAATATGAATACGGTACTGCAAACCCTGCTGCTAAAGCACAAGGTATCAAACTGAAATACGTAGGAGATAAAAACTACACAGCCGGTAAGACATTCACTCTGCAATTGACATTTGCTGCAACATCAACTGGTGGTGGAGCGGATATGACTCTTGACGGTGAAGTAGCAACAAAAGCGGCAACAGTTGAAGGCGTAAGTGTATTAGTAAAATAAATCTATGAGGATAAAATATTCTTCTATAGATGAAATGGAAGTAGCTTTTGTCCCATAGATTAATCCATAAAAAAGATTGGAGCGACCCTTTTCTGAAGGGGCCGCTCCTTTTTACTCAGGTAAGCGATATCCACAATTTTCTCCAGTTTTTCAAAGACGGCTCTTTTAGTCTGTAATCATAATCAGTCTAAACAAACACATGGAAAAAGTCGTTTATCAGTAATATACCTAGTGATTATTCTAAATAATCTTTCTGTATATTGAATGATTTTTGCTATATTTGTTGGACTAAATAAAATGGTTATGGAAAAACGAGTGATTAAAAGCCTGATTATAGAGAAGCAAAATGAAATTCCCACTATGGAAATCATGCCTCGGAAACTTGAACTGGAAGAAACATGTAACTACGTTTTTGTCGGACTTCGTCGGGCCGGTAAGTCATATTTAATGTTTCAACACATACAGGAGCTATTACTAAAGAAGGAAGTCCGAATAGAAGAAATTCTTTATATCAATTTTGAGGATGAACGCATTGCAGACATCAAAGTTGAGGAATTGGGACTTATTGTTGAAGCCTATCATGAATTATATTCTTATAAACCAAGGATTTATTTGGATGAGATACAGAATATAAAAGGGTGGGAAAAGTTTGTACGTCGCCTGGCTGATTCCAAATATCGCATTTTTATTACAGGAAGCAATGCGCAAATGCTGAGTAAGGAGATATATACTACTTTGGGAGGCAGATTTATCGCTAAAGAAATATATCCTTTCTCTTTTCCTGAATATCTGAAATATCAACACTTTGACCTTGTAGCCAATTGGGAATATAATCTGAAAGTTAAAGCAGAATTGGTAAAGAAATTCGAGACCTATTTTTACTTTGGTGGATTTGCCGAGACATTTCCGCTGAAAGACAAACGCTCATGGCTAAACTCTCTATTTCAGAAAATACTGTTGGGAGATGTTATTTCGCGTAATGATATCAGAAATGAAAGCTCTATCAGGCTGATTGTTAAAAAGTTGGCAGAAAGTATTATGCAGCCACTAGCTTTGGCACGTATATTGGGAGTCATAAAATCCGCCGGTTGCTCCCTGTCATACAACACGCTGGTTGACTATTTGCAATATCTCAATGATGCTTATCTCATTTTTGGTATTTCAAATTTCTCAGACAAGTTAAGTGAAAAAGAAAGCATCAAAAAAAGATATTTCTTTGACAATGGGTTACTGAATACATTCATTATTGAACCGGAAAGTAAACTTTTAGAGAATTTGGTTGCCATTGAACTGAAAAAGAGATATCAAGAAGGGGTGTTTTACTATAAAAAGAATGTGGAAGTTGATTTTTATATTCCGTCTATGCACTCGGCTATTCAGGTATCCCTGTCATTATCACAGAGTGACACACGTGAACGGGAAGTTCGTGCTTTAATAAAAATGTCACAGGCATATCCGTTAAAAAAACTGCAAATTATAACGTGGGAAGAAGAGGATGTCGTTGAGGAAGCCGACTTGCACATCGAAGTCCTGCCACTATGGAAATGGTTACTTATATAAGAGCTGCTGTAATCGACTCTGACGGTAAAAAATCAAATGATCAGGTTCATCCTTTCCTGTCCTGTTATTCAACATTATAAAGTAGAAAAGAAACTTGTATCTTTTTTCTACTTTATTTTATTATGTCTGCCAGTATGGATGGCAGCCTAATAGCGGCAAGCGTATAGCCAAAGGTAAGGGTTTCATCGCGAAGTGGAATCTGAAGAAAGCCGACGGCGAACATTTGATGGAAAGCCGGCAGACGTCATAGTAGCAGGGAAAGGAAATATTGTTTCTTTCTTCCTCCTTTCATCTACCGCTGAAACGTCCTGTCGATGGGGGTTCCGGTTGTGAATGGACATCGTGCCACCACCCTTTCAGCCTTCTTTCATTTGTAAAACTTCTTCCGGCGGGACAAATTCTTCCGGCAAACAAATGCTGAAGGCAGATCTGAAAGCAACTTGGGAAGCACGGCTGAAAGGGGAATGAAGGGATGCTCTGTCAGTATTAACCAATTGATTGATAATGTGTTTTGGCTAATATGTAAGGATGAACGGAAAAGAAGGAATAACCGACTTGGTGAGGGTGGTTCCATCTTCCCTTACATAAAAAACATACCGGGCTTTTTAAAAAAGATGGTGATGTTTTTAAGAAATATCAAGGTCTTTTTTGAAAACATCAAGGTCTTTTTTGCAGCATGGGAGTGTGCCAAAACTAAACCGACTTATCCCATCGTCAGCTGTAGGGGCGAGGTTCGCTCGCCCGAAAACAGTTTACTTTGTATTTTCGGGCAGGTGAACCCTGCCCCTACGAACGAAACGACAGTATTATCCACATTTTGAATTCAATTGTAAAGTGTGTACGTACGCATCAGGCTACACATACGGTGGCATCAGGCCACACGTATATACACATCGAGCTACACGTACGTACGCATGAGCCTGCACGTATATATGTCATTGTGTCAGGCTCCGTCATATCCTGTACCCGGGTTTGATTAATTTGTCTTCTCTCTTGACAAACGCTTTTTCATGTTGTATATTTGTAGTTCGTCAAATCTAAAAAAAGTGCCTCATGAATGTATTCGCCACCCTCAAAACAGTCTTCTTCGGAAGCAAATTCCTGTCAGCTCCTGTTCCTTCCGACGGAACGCCGCGCCGTGACTTCATATCTGCCCTCAACGGACTGATGCCGCTTTGTCGGACCATCCCCGATGTGCACCTGGCAGTGGATATCCGCGAGGGCCGGGTGGCTCTGGTGGTGGACTGGACTCCGCGCACCGATGGGAATGCGCTGGCGGGCACTTACCATTATATTGTGTCCGATGAAGACGGAGTGAAGGAAGTAGTCGAATCACAGGTTCTTCTGACTGAAAACGGCAAGGGAAATTTGTCGGAAAGCAGGAACGAAGCTCCCGGATGCCCGGCAGTCTTAATTAAAAAAACGGAGGAGGAATCCGCACCATCGGGAAGTGCTCGAAAAGAAGCAGGATTAGAATTCTCGAAAGATATTGAAAAGAAAATCGGAGTGATCTCTTCGGAAGGCAATCGAAAAGAAGCCGCGCCGGTATCCTCGAAAGAGGAAGTGAAGAAAGCGAAATCATGTTCCCTGATGCAGGAAGTGACCGCTTTCCTCACCTCCCGCTACCGCTTCCGCTTCAATGTACTTACCGAGGAAACCGAGGTGGCAAACAACATCCCCGACACCCATCTGCGCTACACCAAGGTGGACGAACGGTGGATGAACACGCTCAGCATGGAGGCCATCGAAACAGGCATAGACTGCTGGGACAGAGACATCCAACGCTTTGTGCGCTCGCGCCGCATCAGCGAATACCATCCCTTTACCGCTTACTTTGAGCAGCTCCCCGAATGGGACGGCACCGACCGGGTATCCGCACTCGCCCGCCGGGTGTCCGACAACCCGGTATGGGTAAACGGTTTCCACCGCTGGATGCTGGGACTCTCCGCCCAATGGATGCAGTTCCGGCCGGATACCAACCGCGCCAACAGCGTGGCACCCCTACTGGTGAGCAGTCGTCAGGGACTGGGGAAAAGCACGTTCTGCCGCCTGCTGATGCCCGATGCGCTGAAATCCTACTATACAGAGAGTTACGACCTCGGCTCCCCGGCATCCGCCGAAGCCAGGTTAGCCGCCTACGGCCTGATCAACCTGGATGAATTCGACAAGTTGGGTGTGTCCAAAATGCCCCTTCTAAAGAACTTGATGCAGGCTTCCGCACTGAATATCCGCAAGGCCTACAAACGCAGTGCTTCGGCACTTCCCCGTATCGCCTCGTTCATCGGCACCAGCAACCGGGAAGATTTGTTGGTGGACCGTACCGGCTCGCGCCGTTTCCTCTGTGTCAGTCTGGAGCACGCCATAGACTGCACCACCTCCGTAGAGCATGAGCAACTGTACGCCCAACTCAAGGCGGAGCTTCTGTCCGGCGAACGAAGCTGGTTTAACAAGGAAGAGGAACAAACCATACAGCGTCATAACGCCCTGTTCTACAAGCATGTACCTGAAGAGGAGGTGTTCCGCCTCTGCTTCCGCTTTGCCACGGAAGAGGACCATCCTCAGAAGGTGCTGACCCTTTCCGCCACCCAGTTGTTCGAGCGGATGAAGTCCGCCCATCCCTCGGCCATGAGGGGTATGACGGCATACAGCCTGAGCCGCATTCTACCCCAGTTGGGCGAGCGGGTGCATACCGCCAAGGGGAATGTGTATCGGGTGGTGGAATGCTAGGCATACGCCTTTCTTCTTATTCAGATGGCCCCATTTCCACATATCTTTTCAAAGCGAATTAAACTTTTATCTCATAGACTGTTATATAATAAACAAATAAATATTATCTTTGTCAGTCAATAACAAGCGTTTACCAGATTATAAACAAAATAAATGAAAAGGAATAAAATAAACTGGAGAGTTCCTAAAGGAATGGAAATCACAGATTTAGATAGAAAGGTTCTTTATTATCAGGATAGAGGACATTTGGTTCCCGCAAGAGAACTGATTAAAACGCCTGAGCAAATAGAAGGCATACGCCGAAGCGGAATCATTAATACCGGAGTTCTGGATTTAGTAGAAAAAGAAATTCATGTCGGTATGAGCACTCTCGAAATTGATAAGTTGGTGTATGATTACACCATATCACACGGTGGTATTCCCGCTACATTAGGTTATGAAGGTTTTCCCAAAAGCTGTTGTACCTCTATTAATGAAGTGGTATGTCATGGCATTCCTAATGAATTTGATATTTTGGAAGAAGGGGATATTATAAATGTGGACTGCACCACTATTTTGGATGGTTATTATGCCGATGCCTCACGTATGTTTATTATTGGAAAGACTACTCCTAAAAAAGAAAAATTAGTGCAAGTGGCCAGAGAGTGCTTGGAAATCGGCATGGAAGCAGCCAAACCTTTTGGATTTATAGGCGATATAGGTCATGCGATAGAGAAACATGCCAAAAAAAATGGCTTTTCTGTTGTGCGTGACCTCTGCGGACATGGTGTAGGAGTGGAATTCCACGAAGAACCTGACGTAGAGCACTTTGGAAAAAAGGGGACAGGCATGTTATTAGTACCGGGCATGGTCTTTACTATCGAACCTATGATTAATGCCGGGACTTGGGAAGTATTTATAGATGAAGAAGATGGATGGACAGTAGTTACGGAAGACGAACTTCCTTCTGCACAATGGGAACATACATTTCTTATGACGGAAAACGGACTTGAAATCCTTACACATTAATATATATAATAAGGTATAGATTATGGATACAATTATATTAGGTATAGAATCTTCTTGCGACGACACTTCTGCTGCTGTAATCAGAAATGGCGTCTTGTTGTCGAATGTAGTGTCCAGCCAAGCTGTTCATGAAGCATATGGAGGTGTCGTGCCGGAATTGGCATCAAGAGCACATCAGCAAAATATTGTACCTGTAGTACATGAAGCCTTGAAAAGGGCAGGAGTTACTAAAGAAGAATTGAGTGCAGTAGCTTTTACGCGCGGGCCTGGATTAATGGGATCTTTATTGGTAGGTGTCTCTTTTGCCAAAGGGTTTGCTCGCTCTTTAAATATTCCCATGATTGACGTTAATCATCTGCAAGCTCATGTGTTAGCTCATTTCATTAAAGAAACAGAAGAAGATACAAATCAACCTAAGTTTCCATTTTTATGTCTTCTGGTATCGGGTGGCAATTCACAAATTATTTTGGTAAAAGCCTATAATGACATGGAAGTTTTGGGTCAAACCATTGACGATGCTGCCGGAGAAGCCATTGACAAATGTTCTAAGGTAATGGGATTAGGCTATCCCGGGGGGCCCATCATTGATAAACTGGCCCGCCAAGGAAATCCGAAGGCATTTACATTCAGTAAGCCTCATATTCCTGATTACAATTACAGTTTCAGTGGACTGAAGACCTCTTTTCTCTACTCTTTACGTGACTGGCTGAAAGAAGATCCTAACTTTATTGAGCATCATAAAAATGATTTGGCTGCTTCACTGGAAGCAACTATTGTAGATATTCTGATGGATAAACTGAGAAAAGTAGCCAAAGCGCTCAAGATAAACGAAATAGCTGTAGCCGGAGGAGTATCAGCCAACAACGGTTTGCGCAATTCATTCCATGAACATGCCGCCAAATATGGATGGAACATATATATTCCGAAATTCAGTTACACAACCGACAATGCAGCAATGATTGCCATTACCGGTTATTATAAGTATTTGGACAAAGATTTTTGCACCATTGACAAACCCGCATATTCACGGGTAACAATTTAGTATTTATTTTAAAAGAAATCGAAATGTCAGTAGAAGGTAAATTTTTAAGCAAAGAGATCAGCGAGTTGTTTTGGAAAGAGAACCTGACACTTGCTACCGCCGAGAGCTGCACGGCAGGAAATGTGGCAGCCGCAATTACAGCCGTAGCCGGAACATCACACTTCTTCAAAGGTGGAATTATTGCCTATTCCAACGAAGTAAAAGAGAATTTATTAGGTGTGAGCCATGAAACATTGGAGACTTACGGAGCAGTAAGCGAAGAAACCGTTATCGAAATGGTAAAAGGCGCGATGAAATCGATGAATTCCGACTGCGCAATTGCCACTTCAGGTATTGCCGGCCCAACAGGAGGCACTCCCGACAAGCCGGTTGGCACCATTTGGATTGCTGCCGGATGTAAAGACAAAGTGATTACACTTAAAATAGAAGGAGACGAAGGAAGAAATAAAAATATAGCCAATGCTACTCAAAATGCACTGCGATTACTTCGAAATTTGTTCCAAAACGAAGAAAATGAGCAATAAAAGCAGAATTATTTGCTAAAATCCTTGTTTTATACAAATAAAAGTGCTTATTTTGCACTCCGTTTGAAATAAGTATTG
>ENA-OPSF01002872-OPSF01002872.1-human-gut-metagenome-genome-assembly--contig:-NODE-2872-length-9741-cov-3.742825_pt1 | contig 9741 bp, 6 predicted proteins | sample MGYA00241452_ERZ501896 | MGnify/ENA primary metagenome ERZ501896 (study PRJEB25962, sample SAMEA2042111) | human gut metagenome | biome: human gut; feature: human-associated habitat; material: faeces... | reverse complement strand
CACCGGCGTGGAATGTACGCAAAGTCAACTGTGTACCCGGCTCACCAATAGACTGAGCAGCGATTACACCGACAGCTTCACCCTTCTGAACCATGCGGCTCGTTGCCAGGTTACGTCCGTAACATTTAGCACAAACCCCCTTCTTAGCTTCACAAGTCAATACCGAACGGATTTCAACACTCTCGATCGGAGACTCCTGAATCTTCTTGGCTACTTCTTCTGTGATTTCTTCACCACCGGCAACAAGCAATTCACCTGTGGTAGGATGAATAATATCATGTACGGAAACACGGCCTAAGATACGTTCGTACAGAGTAGCAATAACCTCATCGTTATTCTTAAGGTCCGTACAAACCAATCCGCGGAGTGTACCGCAGTCTTCTTCTGTAATAATCACATCGTGTGATACGTCCACCAGACGACGAGTCAAATAACCAGCATCGGCAGTCTTCAAAGCGGTATCCGCCAAACCTTTACGAGCACCGTGGGTAGAGATAAAGTACTCCAACACCGAAAGTCCTTCTTTAAAGTTCGACAAAATCGGGTTCTCGATGATCTGACCACCTTCAGCACCTGCTTTCTGCGGTTTTGCCATCAAACCACGCATACCTGACAACTGACGAATCTGCTCTTTAGAACCACGGGCACCAGAGTCAAGCATCATATATACAGAGTTGAAACCCTGATCGTCCGAAGAAATAGTCTTCATCAGGATATTAGACAACTCGGAGTTCACATGTGTCCAAATATCAATTACCTGATTGTAACGTTCGTTATTGGTAATGAAACCCATGTTATAGTTGTTTACGACTTGTTCAACTTCGTCGTAACCTTTCTGTACCAAAGTTTCTTTTTCCTTCGGAATGATAATATCACCCAAGTTGAAAGACAAACCGCCCACGTATGCCATACGATAACCCAGATTCTTGATACCGTCCAGGAATTCGCAGGCACGAGCCACACCTACCGTCTTGATCACGTCGGTGATGATGCCGCGCAAAGTCTTTTTGGAAATGATGTCGTTGAAATAACCGACTTCTTCCGGTATGATTTCGTTGACAATCACACGGCCTACAGACGTTTCCACCATCTTCTTTTCCAGCTCGCCATTCGCATTCAGGTCCTTTACCACAACTTTAATAGGCGCATGAATGTCTACACGCTTCTCATTGTAGGCAATGATAGCCTCTTCGGGACCATAGAATGTCAAACCTTCGCCCTTAGAACCGGGACGGAGCTTGGTAATATAATACAAGCCCAACACCATATCCTGAGAAGGCACCGTAATCGGCGCGCCGTTTGCCGGATTCAGGATATTGTGAGACTGCAACATCAGAATCTGCGCTTCCAGAATCGCTTCGTTGCTCAAAGGCAAATGCACAGCCATCTGGTCACCGTCGAAGTCGGCATTGAACGCCGTACAAGCCAACGGATGCAACTGGATAGCCTTACCTTCTATCATCTTGGGTTGGAAAGCCTGGATACCCAAGCGGTGCAATGTCGGAGCACGGTTCAACAATACCGGGTGTCCTTTCATCACGTATTCCAAAATATCCCAAATCACAGGCTCCTTGCGGTCTACAATCTTCTTGGCAGACTTCACGGTCTTCACGATACCGCGTTCTATAAGCTTACGGATGATGAACGGCTTATAAAGTTCTGCGGCCATCAATTTAGGCAGACCGCATTCTCCCATCTTCAACTCCGGTCCTACAACGATAACCGAACGGGCTGAATAGTCCACACGCTTACCCAACAGGTTCTGACGGAAACGGCCTTGCTTACCTTTCAACGAATCGGAAAGGGACTTCAAAGGACGGTTGGCATCCGTCTTTACCGCACTGGACTTGCGGGAGTTGTCGAACAAGCTGTCCACGGCCTCTTGCAACATACGTTTCTCATTACGCAAAATCACCTCGGGAGCTTTGATTTCAATCAGTCGCTTCAGACGGTTGTTACGGATGATGACACGACGATACAAGTCGTTCAAGTCGGAAGTGGCAAAACGGCCGCCATCCAACGGAACCAACGGACGCAGTTCAGGCGGAATCACCGGAAGGATTTTCATAATCATCCATTCGGGCTTATTGCGTCCCCGACTGGCACGGAAAGACTCAACCACCTGCAATCGCTTCAGGGCTTCGGTCTTACGCTGCTGGGCCGTATCGGCATTGGCACTGTCACGCAATTCGTATGACAATTTATCCAAATCCAAACGGAGCAAAAGGTCATAAATGGCCTCTGCACCCATCTTGGCTATGAACTTATTAGGATCCGAATCATCCAAATACTGGTTCTCTTTGGGAAGTTTCTCCAGATAATCCAAATATTCATCTTCGGTCAACAGGTCATTGGCTGCGATTCCTTCTTCGGCCAGCACGCCCGGCTGAATGACTATATAACGTTCGTAGTAAATGACTGCATCCAGCTTCTTTGTCGGTATTCCCAACAGATAACCGATTTTATTCGGTAACGAACGAAAATACCAGATATGAGCCACAGGCACCACCAACGCAATGTGTCCTGAACGTTCGCGACGTACCTTCTTTTCTGTTACTTCCACGCCGCAACGGTCGCAGACAATACCTTTATAACGAATCCGTTTATATTTTCCGCAATGGCATTCATAATCCTTCGTCGGACCAAAAATACGCTCGCAGAACAAACCGTCACGTTCGGGTTTATAGGTACGATAGTTAATGGTTTCGGGTTTCAAAACCTCACCATACGAATTTTCCAGGATTTCTTCGGGCGAAGCCAATCCGATGGTTATCTTCGTAAAGTTACTCTTTATTTTAGATTCTTTTCTAAAAGCCATATTCTGTTATTAATAAAAGAGTTCAACTGTTATTCAAGCGTAATGCTCAACCCCAAGCCTCTCAGCTCGTGGAGCAACACATTCAGTGATTCCGGAATACCCGGAGTTGGCATCGGCTCGCCCTTGACAATCGCTTCGTATGCTTTCGAACGGCCTACCACATCGTCCGACTTGATAGTCAAAATTTCTTGTAGCACATGAGATGCACCGAACGCCTCGATGGCCCAGACTTCCATTTCTCCGAAACGCTGACCACCGAACTGCGCCTTACCTCCGAGCGGCTGTTGGGTAATCAATGAATACGGACCGATGGAACGGGCGTGCATCTTGTCTTCTACCATGTGACCTAACTTCAGCATATAAGCAATACCGACAGTGGCCAACTGGTCGAACTTCTCACCGGTCTCGCCGTCATACAACTGCGTAGAGCAATAACGCGGCAAACCGGCCTTATCCGTCCATTCACACAAGTCATCCAACGTAGCACCATCGAAAATCGGAGTAGCAAACTTCACTCCAAGTTCTTTTCCGGCAGCCCCTAAAACAGTCTCGAAAATCTGACCGATGTTCATACGAGAAGGCACACCCAACGGATTCAAAACGATATCGACCGGCGTTCCGTCAGCCAAGAACGGCATGTCTTCCTGACGTACGATTTTTGATACGATACCCTTGTTTCCGTGACGTCCGGCCATCTTGTCGCCGACACCGATCTTACGTTTCTTGGCGATATAAACCTTAGCCATCTGAATGATACCTGAAGGCAATTCATCACCAATCGTAATCGCAAACTTCTTACGTTTCAGTTCGGCATCAAGCAACTTGTATTTCTTCAGGAAATTTATAATCAGTTGAGATATCAAACCGTTCAGATGCTCGTCGTCCGTCCAGCCACTTAACTGTATCGTCGTAAAATCGAGTCCTTCCAAAGCGGAAGCCGCAAACTTACGTCCCGAAGCAATCACATCGCTACCCATATAATCTTTCACGCCTTGTGAAACCTTGTCTTTCGTCAGCTCCAACAATTTGTCTATCAAGATGGCCTTCAAATCTTCAACCTTGCTGTTGAATTCCTCGTCTATTTTCGGAAGAATCAGTTTGTCCGCAGCCTTGGCAGCACGTGTCTTGATGGCACGGGAGAACAACTTCTTATCTATCACCACACCATTCAATGACGGAGAAGCTTTCAAAGAAGCATCCTTCACATCACCGGCTTTATCACCGAAAATGGCACGCAGCAGCTTCTCTTCGGGCGAAGGATCGCTCTCACCCTTCGGAGTAATCTTACCGATCATAATATCACCCGGCTGAATGCGGGCACCGACGCGGACAATACCATTCTCATCCAAATCTTTAGTAGCTTCTTCGCTTACATTCGGAATATCAGCCGTCAACTCTTCCACTCCACGTTTCGTTTCACGAACTTCCAACGAGAATTCTTCCACATGGATTGAGGTCAAAATATCTTCGCGTACCACGCGCTCGTTCAGCACAATGGCATCCTCATAGTTATAGCCTTTCCATGGCATGTAAGCCACCAAAAGGTTCTTACCCAAAGCCAGTTCCCCTTGCTGGGTAGAATAACCTTCCGTCAAAATGTCCCCGGCTTTTACGCGTTGGCCTTTATCGCAGATAGGACGCAGGTCAATCGTCATATTCTGGTTTGTACGACGGAACTTCGGGATACGGTATTCTTTCAACGCAGGCTCGAAACTTACGAACTCTTCTTCTTCCGTACGGTCGTATAAAATACGAATGGTCGTAGCATCCACATATTCAATCACGCCATCACCCTCGGCCGTAATCATCGTACGGGAATCCTCACATACCTGTTTTTCTATACCGGTACCTACAATCGGAGATTCGCTACGCAACAAAGGCACGGCCTGGCGCATCATGTTTGAACCCATCAACGCACGGTGCGCGTCGTCATGCTCCAAGAACGGAATCAAAGATGCGGCAATAGAAGCAATCTGCTGCGGAGCCACGTCCATCAGATTCACATCAGAAGGGGGAACAACCGGATAATCGTCATCCTGACGACACTTTACTTTCTTACGGATAAACGTACCGTCATCATTCAACGGTGCATTACCCTGTCCGATAATCTTGCCTTCTTCCTCTTCTGCTGTCAAATATTCAATACCGGTTTCCAATGATAAATCAACCACTCCGTCTTGCACCTTACGGTAGGGGGTTTCAATGAAACCGAGGTCGTTAATCTTGGCATACACGCACAAAGAAGAAATCAAACCGATGTTCGGTCCTTCAGGAGATTCGATAGGACACAAACGGCCATAGTGTGTATAGTGTACGTCACGCACCTCGAAACCGGCACGTTCACGAGACAAACCGCCAGGACCGAAGGCAGACAAACGACGTTTGTGCGTTACCTCTGCCAGAGGGTTGGTCTGGTCCATGAATTGCGAAAGGGCATTGGTTCCGAAGAAAGAATTAATCACGGAAGAAATGGTCTTCGCATTAATCAAGTCCGTCGGAGTAAAGACTTCGTTGTCACGTACATTCATACGTTCCCGAATCGTACGACTCATGCGAGCCAAACCAATAGCAAACTGATTGCTTAATTGTTCGCCTACAGTCCTTACACGACGGTTGCTCAAATGGTCGATGTCATCGACAAGTGCCTTTGAGTTTATCAGCTCTATCAGATACTTGATAATCTCGATAATATCTTCTTTCGTCAATACGCGGACATCCATATCCGTAGAAAGATTCAGTTTTCTATTGATACGGTAACGTCCAACTTCACCCAAATCATAACGTTTCTCTGAAAAGAACAAGTTATTGATGACTTCACGTGCACTGGCATCATCTGCGGGGTCGGCGTTACGCAACTGACGGTAAATGTATAATACTGCCTCCTTCTCAGAATTACTCGGGTCTTTCTGAAGTGTATTGAAGATGATAGAATAATCAGACGTATTTATCTCTTCCTTATGCAACAACACACTTTGAACACCGCTATCCAAAATGATGCAAATATTGTCTTCGTCCAATATAGCTTCACGGTCTAAGATGACTTCATTACGCTCTATTGAAACCACCTCACCGGTGTCTTCATCCACGAAATCTTCAATCCAACTCTTCAGCACACGTGCAGCTAACTTCTTACCAATGTATTTCTTTAAATTGGTTTTCGTCGCTTTGACTTCTTCCGCCAAATTGAAAATCTCCAGAATATCCTTATCGTCCTCGAAACCTATGGCACGCAACAAAGTCGTAACAGGCAATTTCTTCTTACGGTCGATATACGCATACATGACATTATTGATGTCTGTAGCAAATTCAATCCATGAACCTTTGAATGGAATGATACGTGCCGAATATAGTTGCGTCCCATTCGCATGAATACTTGAACCGAAGAAAACACCCGGAGAACGATGTAATTGGGAAACTACAACTCGTTCAGCTCCGTTAATAATAAAAGTTCCATTATCGGTCATATAAGGAATAGGACCTAAGAACACATCCTGAATAACCGTATCAAAGTCTTCGTGATCCGGGTCGGTACAATACAACTTCAATTTGGCCTTGAGCGGCACACTATAGGTGAGCCCACGCTCTAAACACTCTTCAATTGTATAGCGCGGAGGATCAATATAATAATCAAGGAACTCCAAAACGAAATTATTACGCGTATCGGCAATTGGGAAATTCTCTGAGAAGACTTTATATAAGCCGTCGTTTTTACGTTTCTCAGGAGGAGTATCCAACTGCAAGAAGTCCTTAAACGACTTCAATTGCACATCAAGAAAATCCGGATAAGGCATCGGACTCTTAACTGTTGCAAAGTTAACTCTCTGATTTACAAGATTAGAAGACATCTATATTATTATTAGTTGAACTTGTTGATAGTTTTAGACACAAAAAGGTAAAGAACCCTCTACCAGAGGATTCTTTACCGATAAACCTGCTAATACAGGCTTTTAATTACTTCAACTCGATTTCAGCACCAGCTTCTTCGAGAGTCTTCTTCAAAGCTTCAGCATCAGCTTTCGGCATTCCTTCCTTCAATACGCTGGGAGCACCGTCAACCATTTCTTTTGCTTCTTTCAAGCCAAGGCCGCAAGCTTCTTTCACAGCCTTAACTACCTGCAACTTAGCTGCACCTGCACTCTTCAATACTACATCGAAAGAATCTTTTGCAGCAGCAGCTTCAGCGCCACCAGCAGCAGGACCAGCAGCAACAGCAACAGCTGCAGCAGCAGGTTCAATTCCGTACTCATCCTTCAGGATAGTTGCCAATTCATTAACTTCCTTAACTGTCAAATTTACCAATTCTTCAGCAATAGCTTTCAAATCTGCCATTTTTATTCTATTTTTTATTTGTTTGATACTAATTTAATTTATTCGGGTCTTTCACCGAGAGTTTTGAGAACTCCATGAATAGTGTTTCCACCTGATTGAAGAGCAGAAAGTACGTTCTTCGCCGGTGACTGCAACAAAGCCACAATCTCAGCAATAACTTCATCCTTGCTCTTGATAGCCGTAAGAGCTTCGAGTTGGTCTGCACCTACATAGAAACCTTCTTCAGCATAAGCCGCCTTCAATGCGGGCATTCCATCCTTAGCAAAATCTTTCAACAACTTTGCAGGGGCATTTGCCGTGTTTGCAAACAACACAGCAGTCGTACCCTTTAAGCAATCGTACAAAGGAGTATAATCTGTCTCAGCTGCTTCCAAAGCTTTGTGAAGTAATGTGTTCTTCACAACTACCATTTTAATTTCAGACTGAAAACATTTTCTTCTCATCGCACTGGTTGTCGCAGCATTCAATCCCGTCACATCAACCAGATAGAAATGAGCATACTCATTCAAGACTTCGCCAAGCTGGGCTATAATATTACCTTTATCTTCCTTTCTCATGATTCAATTACTTTTTAAATTTCCTCAACAGCCTTCGGGTCAATCTTGATACCGCGGCTCATCGTACTTGAAAGATAAATACTCTTAATATAGGCACCCTTAGCGGCTGTAGGTTTCAACTTATTGATAGTTGAAATAAACTCTTTCGCATTCTGTGCAATTTGCTCAGCAGTAAAAGAAACCTTACCTATAGAAGTGTGTACAATACCTGATTTATCTACTTTAAAGTCAATCTTACCTTGTTTCACTTCTTTTACAGCCTTGGCCACATCCATAGTTACAGTACCACTCTTCGGGTTAGGCATCAATCCACGAGGACCGAGTACACGACCGAGGGCACCGATTTTTCCCATTATTGAAGGCATAGTGATAATGACATCCACGTCAGTCCAACCGCCTTTTATCTTCTCGATATATTCATCAAGACCTACATAGTCAGCGCCTGCTTCCTTAGCAGCAGCTTCAGCATCCGGAGTACACAAGCAAAGAACCCGCGTAACTTTACCCGTACCATTTGGCAGAGACACAACACCTCTCACCATCTGATTGGCTTTACGGGGATCCACACCTAAACGTACATCAATGTCTACGGAAGCATCAAACTTGGTTGTCGTAATATCCTTAACCAACTGAGAAGCTTCTTTCAAAGAGTATGCTTTCCCTGCTTCAATCTTGTCAGCGACCAACTTCTGATTTTTTGTCAGTTTACTCATTTTAATTGAAGATTTTAATTATTAACCCGGGAAGTCTCCTTTTACAGTGATACCCATACTTCTTGCTGTTCCTGCAACCAATTTCATCGCAGCTTCTATTGTAAAGCAATTCAAATCAGGCATTTTATCCTGAGCGATCGTACGCACTTGCTCCCAAGAGATTTCAGCAACCTTTTTACGGTTTGGCTCTGCAGAACCACCTTTTAACTTCGCAATCTCCATCAACTGTACTGCTACGGGAGGAGTCTTTACGATAAAGTCGTATGACTTATCAGTATAATAGGTGATTACCACCGGGAGCACCTTGCCGGCTTTCTCCTGCGTTCTGGCGTTGAATGCTTTACAGAAATCCATGATATTGATACCCTTGGAACCCAAAGCAGGACCTACTGGGGGTGATGGATTTGCAGCGCCTCCTTTAATCTGTAATTTGATTAATCCAGCAACTTCTTTAGCCATTTTTTTGTTATTTATTGAATTTGATATTCAAGAACAATACGCGTAACAAAACGCATCATTCTTTCTCTACTTGCATAAAACCTAATTCCAACGGCGTTTTACGGCCGAAGATCTTGACCATTACTTTCAGCTTCTTCTTTTCGTTATTCACTTCCTCGATTACGGCAGAAAAACCACTAAAAGGTCCTTCTGTTACCTTAACCGTTTCCCCTTCAGCATAAGGTATCAAGACTTCTTCCGGTACATCTTGCATTTCGTCAACAGCACCTAAAAGACGATTAACCTCAGACTGACGCAACGGAGTAGGGTTACTATTAGATTCACCCAAAAAGCCCAATACGTTTGGTGTATTACGCAACAATACAGGTATCTCACCCACTAAAGCTGCTTCTACCAACACATAGCCCGGTAAATGATTACGCTCCTTAACGATACGTTTACCATTACGAACCTGAACTACTTTTTCTGTCGGTATCAACACCTGAGAGACGAATTTTCCAAAGTCACCTTTTTTAATTTCGGCATCAATGTACTCCTTCACCTTGCTTTCCTTTCCACTCACGGCACGCATAACGTACCATTTCATTTCAGTATCAGCCATCTCTCTACTTAATTAGGATAAATAACTTCCATTGCGCTTTGGAACACGAAGTCCATAGCGAAAACAACCAGTGCAATGAGTAGGGAAGCAGATAATACTACGACTGCACTGTTAGTAAGTTCTGAACGAGTCGGCCAAGTAGTTTTATGGACAAGCTCATCATAAGATTCCTTACAATATTTAAAGATCTTCTTAAACATATTCTTTATTATTAGCACGGGAGGAGAGGCTCGAACTCCCGACACCCGGTTTTGGAGACCGGTG
>ENA-OPSF01002868-OPSF01002868.1-human-gut-metagenome-genome-assembly--contig:-NODE-2868-length-9766-cov-2.327670_pt1 | contig 9766 bp, 7 predicted proteins | sample MGYA00241452_ERZ501896 | MGnify/ENA primary metagenome ERZ501896 (study PRJEB25962, sample SAMEA2042111) | human gut metagenome | biome: human gut; feature: human-associated habitat; material: faeces... | reverse complement strand
TGATATCAGCTGCTCCTGAATCCATTTCACAATCCAAAATCAGCTGCTGCTCAAAACGCATCTGCTGAAGCGCCACATATCTTTTTACATAATCCAATTCCTTTTCAATAGGAACCATACTTGGTTCCAACACCATGGCATAATGGAGCATCTGTCCAAAAGAAGAGATCATCTGGTACTGCTTTACATTTTTATCTTTTAATGCATTGGTTGCAAAACACTGAATCACATTATAAATAAAATGAGGATTTATTTGTGCCTGCATTGTACGCAGTTCTGCTTTTGTATACGCCAGTTTCAATTCATATTTTTGAATTGCATGTTCTTTTAAGGAATCCATCAGCTTTTCAAAAGAATCAATCAGCGAACTTATTTCATCATTTTCACCATAAATGATACATTCACCGATCTTTTTTCCTTTGTCCCAGCTTTTCATTTCCCGTTCTCGTTCCATATATGTAGTAATCTGACGCAGTGACACCGTATACTTTAATATTCTGAAAGAAGTAATACACCATAAAAGTACTACCAATATTCCAAATATTCCCAGTATGGAAAGCATCTGGGTAAGAGTTAATGCATATACACTGTCTGGATCAATGGCTGTTATGATCTTCCAGTTAAAATACTTGGAAACAATATCAACCTCTGACAAAAATTTAGCACCATACCTGGTGAAAATCCCTGCTTGCTCTAATTCAGAATAAGAAGGATAATACTCCAAGAAGCTTTTCATCTGGGCCTGCGTATCGCTGGAAGCCACAATAATATTATTTTCATCTACCACATACATAGCTTCCGATTGATTGTATACAACCCTGCAGTTATCCGTAATAAAAGAAATAGGAAGATCAATTGCAATATAAGCAATTGGTTTTGTCCTTGCCGGAAGATCTGAAATTGGGAGCCAGACTGTAAATACCTGTTCCTGAAGGGGATAACTGTCAATAGTCGATACATTATGTCCATAGCTTGTCTTTACATGAGTAGGTTCAATATAAATATCCTTGTAACTTTCCATAGCAGGAAATGTCAGATCTTCTTTGGATTTCTGAGCAAAAAATTTAAGGATCCTCGGAATATATAACATGGAAAAATTCTTTTCTCCCCCTGTACCCGGTATGACCAAATATATTTGTGATGCCACTGTAGATGCATAATATACAGATTTAAAATACTCTATAATCAGCTTTTCATTTTCTTCCAGTGCTTCGTCACTGTGATTATTTTTCAAAAACCGCATAAGCTGATGATTAATATAAACCGATCTTATTGCTTTAATCATACTGCTTATATAATGATCAATATTCTTTCCAGACACTTCTGCATTGGTTATTATCTGATTTTCATAACGTTTGACTGCATTTTTCTGCATGGAAGAATAAATATAAATAGAAAATATGATCGCAACAATAACCGTTATAATCGTTATATTCCATATGATTTTTTTCCAATACTAACAAATTTTCTGTCCTTTTTCCCTGCCATAAACCTCCTCCAAAATAAATCTCAGATACTCCCTGGATTTTCGGGCACAGAGCCTTGCTTCTGGTTTAGAAAAAATTTCCAGTGCTAAAGTCCCGTCATACTCTATGTCCTTTAATGCCTGGATAATCTCCCTGAAATTTATATGTCCATGCCCTGGATAATAGCGATCATTATCCGCTATGTGAATATGATTTATCAGCTTTCCAGCCTTACGGATTGCCGCTCCCATATCACTTTCATCCACATTCATATGGACTGTATCAATGTGAATACCTGTTCTCTTGTAGGAATGCTCATTTAAAAAACGAATTCCATCTTCTATACGAAACAGGAAATCACTTTCATAATGATTCATCAGTTCATATCCTATATAAACTCCATATTCCTGAGCCATACGGTCTAAAATGTCCAGACTTTCTTCTACATTATTCACAAACTCTTCCGGTGAGCCTGCATCTTTAAATCTCCCCTGCATAGAACCAATGATGATCACCCCTTCATAAGGAGATGCCGTGATCATGTGTTCTTTCAAACACTCTATTGCTTTTTTTCTTATATCCTTATCATGATCTGCAATATTTAAATGCCAGGTGCCATATGCTCCCCCTGTACCAATAGATGTAAGCGTAAGACTGTTTTTTTTCAGTTCATTATCCAGTTTTTTTCTGTCGATCTCCCTGGAATCCCGAAGATGCAATTCCACCGCTCCAAAACCGTCTTCCCGCATCATAGGAAAAATGCTTTTAAAATCCCCCCTGTAAATAATAGGTGCATTCTCTCCTGCTTTTAAGCTTCCAGTAACAGCAACTTTCATGTGTATAATCCCCCTTTTTATGTTGTCGTAGATTCTTTCTATTTTTCTATTATCGAAAATTTCTTTAGTACAGTTAACCGAAAATATCGGGGAAAAGGTGGATTTTATTGACATTTGCTGCATAGTCTCCAGTATAACGCAAAAAAATGTTCCGGAAAACACTTTTATGTCTTTCGGAACATTTTCATTCTGTTATTCATTCAATTTTTATCTGCGTTATGATCAGTCTACATTTTCATAATCAGCTTCATAAGAAAGATCTGCCGCACCTGCCAGGTCTTTTCCGTTTACCTGAAGAGTCAGCTTGGATAATTCAAAATTTTCTACAAAGGTATTTCCAATTTCTACCAAAAATGCATTATCAGAAACGCCTTCGTTATTTTCTGCCTGGTTCAGATTTAAGACAGCTGTCTTGTTGTCATCTTCACCGGTAATGTTGAAATCCAAAACCTCAGTTCCTTCTGTAAAGATACCGTACTCCATCATCTTATTTACTAAAGCCTGCGGATCCAGTTCATCACTGTCCAGGGAATCCATATCCTGGACAAGGCTGTCACCGTCACCCTTGTGATATATAGAAATAATAGCAACCGGAGCTACGTTTGGATCCGGTACCTTATCACTGGCACCGCCAGTAGTCTGTGCTTCCATCTGTGTCTGCGCTTCTGCAGCTGATTTTGTTTCTTTCTGTTTTTCAGTGGTCGGTGTACATGCAGCCAGTGAAACTGCCATCATAGCTGTCAGCAGACCTAATAACCATTTTTTCATTATAATGTTGCCTCCTTATTCGTCCTCGCCAAAGCTTCTGAACCAGGAATTTAACTTTGTCAGGGCTTTGATCAGCGCCTGAAGTTCCTCTTCTGTCAGCACACCAACCACTCCCTGGATCATCTGTTCATGGAAATGTTTATGGTGATAATATGCTTTGACACCTTTTTCTGAAAGAGAGATATGAACCACCCGGCGATCCTGTGTACTGCGGCACCGGATCACATAGCCTTTTTTCACAAGGCTGTTCATAGAAATAGTCAGCGTACCCACGGTCACTGACAATTCCTTTGCAATGGATGACATATTTTTAGTTGTACCGATCCCGATAGCATTGATCACATGCATATCGTTATTGGTCAGATCCTGATATTCCTGACTGGCTATCGCTTTCTCTTCTATACTATTGATATCCCGAAACAGGTTCACAAGTACATCATTCAGTGTATCGTAGGTTCCCACATTCTTCCCTTTCACGTTTCTAAAAAGCTTCTTACAGATTGTATCGTATTTTATCCATGTACACAAGCCCCTAATTCCTTATAAAATTCTTAAAAACCTGTGATTTTTCTATGTTTTTACATTAACTTGTCTGATCCAGACACCAGGCGTGCAAAAACTTCACCCCGCTCTTCAAAGTTTTTAAAAATACCATAGCTGGCTGCTGCCGGTGACATAAGACAGCTGTGCCCTGGTCTGGTCAGTTCTTTTGCTTTGGCTACTGCATCCTCCAGATGATCCGTCAGCACCAGACGGTCTTTATCCTGAAAATCCGGATATCCATTCAGGATCTCCTCTAAAATACGCTTTCCGGTAGCTTCCATCAGGATAATATGGGGAACCTTATGTCCGGAAAGGAAATTGATCAGTTCACTGTAATCGATCCCCCGGTCCATGCCGCCTATGAGGACTGTATCCACATCTTTCAGTGTATTTAACGCCTGAATGGTCGTTTCACAGATAGTGGAAATAGAGTCATCATAATATTTAATGCCGTCTTTTTCCCCTAATGGCTGTAAGCGGTGAGGTAGCGGCTGATAGGACTTAAGACCATTGATAAATACTGTATCTTCTATTTTTAAAAGGCTGCACACTGCATAGGCAATGCCGATATCAAAATAATTGTGCTGTCCTAAAAGCCGGATCTGGTCTGTTGGGATCTTTATAAAATGACCGTCATAGCTGGCTTTTGTTCCATCATTTTCCTGTATGATCTCCATTTTTTTCCAGATATCGATCTGTTCCGGCAGGACTGCTTCCTGTCCTGAAACACCTGGTATTTCAAATAATGTTTCCTCAAAAGAAGGCTTTGCTGCAATCAGCTTAGAGGTGCAGGTTTCCTTCTTTGGCAGACACTGCACATTGCATACAAGAACGTCTCCCTCCTTCTGGTTTGAATAAATATGACGCTTTGCCTGCACATATTTTTCCAGAGTGCCATAGTGATCTAAATGCTCCTCATGGAGATTAGTGAGAATAGCAATATGGGGGGAAACAGTCATGTATTCCAGCTGATGACAGGAAAGTTCGCAAACGATCCTGGTATCCGGTCCCACTTCTTCCATATGGTCAAATACCGGGATCCCGATATTTCCAACCAGAATGGTATCCATTCCCGCTTCTTTTAACAGATGATAGATCAGAGTGGTAATAGTGCTTTTTCCCTTAGTTCCGGTAATTCCAATGATCTGGTCCCTGAAGCACTGGAAAAACAGCTCTGTCTGGGATAATATCTGACTGGTATACTCCTTAACCGGCTTTTCAAGGACTACACCCGGACTTTTAAATACCACATCATAGTCGTTTAAGCATTTCTGATAGTCCTCACCTGCAGTCCATTTGCCAATACCTTCCGGCTTTTCTTTAGGATGTGCCATATCTGCCACATCTACAAGGGCACAGCAATCCAGCTTTTTTAACACATTCCAGGTAGATTTACCTTCACGTCCAAACCCCAGTATCAGTACCTTTTTTCCCTTTACCCAGGGAATTATTCTTTCGATCATCATAGTTTTATGCCTCTTCTTCACACTCTTGTGATTTGCAGTTCTTACGTACTAATTTCTCCCAGGCTGTTGGAACCAGGTTCTGCTCATCAAAATATCCGGAGAAATGATCTCCTTTGACCTTGTATTCTTCATACAGACCGGTAGTTTTATAATATTTTAAAAGATAAGGCAGTTTTTCCCCATCTTTTTCCAGACGGTCAATTGTCATAACAAGAGCTGTGTTGATCTCATCCCTGCTTCCCACACACTCAAATGGCTTTTCTTCCTGGATGCCGACCAGCTGTTCCATAGTAGACTGCATGGTCTCATCTTCTAACATATCCGTTCCAAAGATTTCTTTCACTTCTTCCCTGGAAAGGAAAGGAGAAAGAATAAAGTATACAAATAAGCACTTCGGACAATGGCCGCACCAGCTGTCTGTTTTGCTTCCCGCATTACAGCTCCGGAATACTTCATGATAACTCTTACATTTTGAAAACAGCCATGCAATCTGCATCTCAGTGAGCGGACGTAAGAGACTGAAATAATGGATATCGGAATCTGTCACTTTCTTTATATATGATACAAAATCCTGCTCAAACTCAAAGCTCTTTGAATATTGATGGTTGACAAAAGAATCTTTTACCGTCGTCTCATTTGCACTTGTCTCATTCGAAAGCACGATATAGCGGTTGCCACTCAAAAATGCTGAAATAAAGGATGAAAATGCAACGACTGCAGAGAACGGAATGTGTCCGTTTAAATATCCCTCTGCATTAAGTTCTAAAATCTTTTTGTCGAGAATACGTTTTGCAGCGTAGTCTCCCTGTTTGTGGTCACAGACTGCAATGACATTTTTTGTGGTCGCATTGCCATTGATACTGTAAGTAGTAATCTTTTCTCCCTTTAACACCTCAAGGGAAACCACGGAATCCTTTCCACCGCCGACAGACACCAGACATCCATCATAGGACTGTGTATCATGCAGTGGTGCGCACGCTTTGTCCTCACATTCGATCGTAACAAGATCCTCTTTTGAAACCACGATTCCATTGCGGTACATAAACTCGCCAAGTCCGTTGTAATATAACTTTTTCCACCATTTTTTCTGTTCTGCGGAAAGTGTTCCACACAAAATTTTTAACTGCTTCGGGCAGGCACATTTCCAGTAGCTGATTGTCTCTGCCATTCCAAGATGAAATGCAAGCGCCTTTAAGATTGTCTCATCCACGCGCTCCTTTGCCGGGAACTCCCACTTTGACTGAAATTCACACAGCCCCGGTATCTCAAAATGATACACGATCCGATATGCACTTTCGATATACTCTACGGAATAATCTTTATATAAAAAAGAATTGTATTGATTTCTGAAATCCTCAAACTTTGACAACGTAAATCCTCCATTCCGGACGCGATACGCCCCAGACCTATTTTTATTATATGAAATCATCATCTGCGATAAACATTATTACACAGCAGACTCTGAAATATCATAGCACACATCCTAGCAAAAGTCGATAGCGGAGGGACGCACAAACGGCGTTCACCAAAAAAGGAGTGGGCATTTCGCCCACTCCCTATACAATCATTCCATTAATTTTTCTTGCCAAGTGTTACAGAAATCGTCTGCTCCTGATACTCACCATTCGTAGAACGCTCAATCTTCACATCAACCGTTGTACCTGCTTTATAATACTCCATTGTAGATGAAAGTTCTTCCATGGAACCAATCTGTTTTCCGTCAAACTCTGTGATGATATCACCTTTCTGGATACCTGCCTGCTCTGCTGCCGAACCTCCGGTTACCTGTGCAACATAAACACCAGATGGCATGTTATAAGTTTTTGCAACATCATCTGTTACATCGACACCTGTGATACCAAGGTATGCGCTGTCAGACTCATCTACTTTTTCTTTCGTGATCAGATCATTGATAATCGGTGCTGCCGTATTGATCGGGATTGCATATCCAATACCCTCTACGGAAGTATCGGAATATTTTACAGAGTTGATACCGATAACCTCACCGTTTGCACTGAGTAATGCACCACCACTGTTACCAGGGTTGATTGCTGCATCTGTCTGGATCAGATCTGCAGTATAGCTTGTGTCACTCTCTGAATCACTGACAGATACCTGACGGTTCAATGCACTGATATAACCAACGGTTACAGACTGTCCATAACCAAGTGCGTTACCGATTGCGATACAGGAATTACCAACTTTTAAGCTGTCAGAATCACCAAGTGTGGCTACTTTAATATTATTCATCGTATCACTTTCAATGCTGCTTAACGCTACACGGATGACTGCAAGATCCGTAGAAGGAACTGTTCCTTTTACCTCTGCGCTGACTGTTGACTCATCATTAAATGTAACTGTCAGACTGTTTGCACCGTTTACTACGTGATTATTCGTTGCAACATAAAGATAATTATCATCCTGACTTACGATGATACCGGATCCACAGCTTGTGCTCTCATAAGTCTGTGGCATACCGCCCCAGAAACTCTGGTATTCGGTCTCGCTCACATTTGTGATTGCCACGATGGACGGCATTACGGATGATACGATGTCAGATACATCCGTTGCTACATAATTCGACGATGTGGAAGTTGCCTCCACCTTGTTGTCTGCTTTGGTCAGTGCATTCTGACTGCCGCTGTCTGATACTGCGGTTTCATCATTGCCAAATGCCTTGGACGATACAAGATGTACACCCTCAAATGCAGTGCCTGATACCAGTCCAAAGACTAACGCGATGGCTGCGCATTTTGCAAGTTTCGTTCCAAATCCACCCGGTTTTCTTTCTCTCTTTTTCTTTTGTTTTTTACCAGTCGTCTGTGCGTTCTGATAAAATGCACCGTTGGTATTCTGATATCCACCATTCTGGTAAGCACCGTTCTGCTGATATCCTGTGTTCTGGTATGTGCCATTCTGATATGCACTGCCCTGCTGATATCCTGCGTTTTGTGAATAAGAATTTGTGTTCTGATAAGAATTGTTGTACTGGTTTACGTTCATTTGCATGTTCTGTCTGCTGATTGCTCTGGCTGCCGTTATTGTATGAATAGAAGGAATCCGAAGACCCATTCTGATTGTTGTTGTTATAATTGTTACCATCCATAACGATTTCTCCTTTCGTATTCGGAATTTCTTTTCCTTTTCTGATTATGAGTGTACAGAGAAATTGTGTTCTATTTGTGACAAAACAATCAAAAAATTATGTTTTCTTCTCAAATATAATTGATAACCTGATATAGCAGATTCCAAACGCCAAGACCTGCCACGATAGAATAATACAGATCTCTCCATTTCTTACCCGGCATTTTAAATGCCAGAACCAATATAATAAACATACACATCCAATCCGTCAGATAATAAACGCGCGCACCGGACGCATAGATCGTCGGTGAGAAATGCATGATCGCCTCACTTGCAATTCCGCCAAGCCACACCAGCATAAGGACTACGTTATGTTTTGAAACTTTCCATATCAAGATACAGGTAAACAAAAGTGCCGCGATCCACCAGCACATTGCAAACCAGTTTGCCGCCTGCATCTCTTCGATCCGCGGTACCTGCTCCAGCCGTACTGTAATATCTGCGATATGAAGACCACAGTCTGAAAACACCTTGATTCCGGCAAACGGCAGTAATGCAGCTGCAGAAAACAGTCCTGCAGCCGTCATACATGCCACATCTGATGCTTTTCTTTCATTTTTACATATAATATGCAGGATTCCCGCCAGCCAGATTCCAAACAGCAACAGGCGGTTTTCATTTGCAAAAGAAGAAACCAGCCATTGAACTGTAACAAAAAGATGCTCCCCAAAAGAAAGTTCCTCATACTGCGGCATCCAGTTCTGTACTTCCGATGCAACACGGATATCATTTCCCGGTGCTAAAAACAGAATCACAAACGCCACGACCGTCACTGCTGTCTGTATGATAAGAAGAATGGTTCTTTGCTTTTCATGCTTTCTCAGTATCACCACCAGTACCGCCAGCACCTCAAACGTCACAAGCACCGCCGCCATCTGTTCGATCGACATACTTGCGAGAACTGCGCAGGGAATGGAATAAAAAAAATGCCAGGTATTATGATCCCCTGAACCACCATCTCCCGTGTCAAATACAATATCTGCAACCGGAACCAGTGCCCAGATCCCACAGGTAAATGACCATGTATAAAAAATGGAACCGTTGATCCAGATTGCCGCATATCCAACGGTCATAATCGCCATCAGAAGATAACCGCTTACTACTGCAACCGACTCGCCCGGCAGAAAATTTTTTGTCCGGATACCCGCTGCTTTTTCTGCCAGTTTCAACACGCCGCATGGAAGAAGCACAAGCATCATGGCATTTACGATACGCCAGAACCAGATTCCCAGTGAAAATGCAATGTACACCATTGCTTCCCCGGACATCCTGCCGACCCACGTCTGATAGCGCCAGCTTAAATACTCGAAAAATCCCATTTCATGTGTATACTGATAAAAAAAGGCATCGTCGCCATCGGAATATCCCACCTGTGTCAACAGGAGGAATGCTCCGAAAAACATCAATGCCCAAAATAAAACTTTTTTAGAAGTCTCTCTCATAATTTACCTATTCCCGTCTGATACTTCCTGATTCCACAAACGTTTCCAGTACTCCGGACTCATCGTACATTTTAAGATCTGTTTCCTGCTCAGCTTTTTAT
>ENA-OPSF01002852-OPSF01002852.1-human-gut-metagenome-genome-assembly--contig:-NODE-2852-length-9846-cov-13.543152_pt1 | contig 9846 bp, 10 predicted proteins | sample MGYA00241452_ERZ501896 | MGnify/ENA primary metagenome ERZ501896 (study PRJEB25962, sample SAMEA2042111) | human gut metagenome | biome: human gut; feature: human-associated habitat; material: faeces... | reverse complement strand
CCTATCTTAGTGTTGCAAATCAAAATATGTATCAAACCCGACAGACATGGCAAAGAAAGCAATAAAATCTGAGAAACTCACTCCTTTTGGAGGAATATTTGCAATGATGGAGCAATTTGACTCCACATTGTCATATGTAATTGACACAACCCTCGGTCTAAGATGCAGGCTGTATGGTTATCAATACAGCGAAATCATCCGTTCTCTCATGAGCATCTACTTCTGTGGCGGCTCATGTATTGAGGATGTCACAACTCATTTGATGCCCCATCTCTCGCTTCATCCGACACTTCGTACCTGCAGCTCTGACACTATCCTCAGAGCGATAAAGGAACTGACGCAGGAGAACATTTCATACACGTCAGATACGGGTAAGAACTACGATTTCAATACGGCTGACACCCTCAATACCTTACTGCTCAATTGTATGTGTGCAGCTGGTCAGCTGAAAGAGGGTGAGATGTATGATGTTGATTTCGACCACCAGTTCATAGAAACAGAGAAATATGATGCAAAGCATACATACAAGAAGTTCCTTGGTTATCGACCAGGTGTGGCGGTTATTGGAGATTTGATTGTCGGCATTGAGAACAGCGACGGCAACACAAACGTCCGTTTCCATCAGAAGGACACGCTGAAGAGATTCTTCGAAAGGTTTGAACAGAACAATCTTGTTATCAATCGTTTCAGAGCTGATTGCGGCTCGTGCTCTGAAGAGATCGTGGAAGAGGTTGCCACCCACTGCAAGACCTTCTATATCCGTGCCAACCGCTGTAGTTCGCTCTACAATGACCTCTTCGCTCTCAGAGGCTGGAAGAGGGGAGAAATCAACGGCATTGAGTTTGAGCTGAATTCCATTCTTGTAGAGAAGTGGAAAGGCAAGACATACCGGCTTGTGATTCAAAGGCGGAAACGGATGGACGGTGAGCTTGACCTCTGGGAAGGAGAATACACATACCGCTGCATCCTGACCAACGACTACGAGCCTTCCGTAAGAGAGATTGTCGAGTTCTATAACCTCCGCGGAGGAAAGGAGCGCATCTTCGATGACATGAACAATGGTTTCGGATGGTCCAGATTGCCCAAATCCTTCATGGCAGAGAACACAGTGTTCCTTCTTCTTACAGCACTTATCCGTAACTTCTACAAGGTCATTATCCAAAGACTTGACGTAAAGAGGTTCGGACCCAATAAAACAAGTCGCATAAAAGCGTTTGTCTTCAGATTTGTCTCTGTACCAGCCAAATGGATCAGAACATCAAGGTGGTATGTGCTGAATATCTATACCTGTAATAATGCTTACGCAGATGTATTCCAGACTGATTTTGGATGACGACTACAACTTATGGGTATGATACTGCGTATTGTCTCAAGTCGCATTGTGGGGTAAGGGGGTATTGTAGGCAGAAGTGGGTATTTCAGCCTCAATTTATCTAATAATTCAGTAATGAGAGAACGTGTACACGTAAATAGGACGATGAAGGACTTAGTTGCGGATTTGAGGCTTATGAAAAGCGTATTGCTTTCTCAATACATGCCGTTCCTCTTCGCTCAGCGACAGGAAATAGGCTTTCCATCCCGGACAGAAATTGATGTGCCATCGCCAAAAACGACCCAACAATGACTTGGGTGAACGGTCGTATCGCCGCCTCAGTGGGCACTGCTGACAGTTATGTTTCTTTTCCAATACTTTATCTATTTATCTTTCGTAAAACTCTCGTGGCAAAAATAAGGATTATTTTCAGTGATCAAGCACACAGTTCATTAAAAAAGAGAGGATTTGCTAAGATTCAGAATAACGACGAGCCATCGACCCCAACGGGAGTCGAACTTCAAGTAACCGCACATGATACAATGTGCGGGTCGAAGTGCCTTCCCAATCCACGACCCCAACGGAGGTCGAACCTTTCTACAGATTATATGGTTCGACCCCGTTGGGGTCGGATGTATAGGAGTCATCTGGCCATCCGCAAGTCTTTGACATTGCGGTTAACGGGGGTGAGACCCTTTTCAGGGTCTGTTTGTTTGCACACCTTCATTCTACATAAACGGCTAAATTCAAATATTAAAAGCGTTTACATATTGCAACGTATTTATCTGTTATGCTCCTATTAAATTGTTCTATATCCTTATACTTTTCAACTAAATCCTTTATCACAGGCGCATTTAAATCGACGTTTAGGGTATATTGAACAAAAGCACGTAGCATCTCATAATTATAATTTACTCAAGTTTCGGATTTAGGTTGAGAGGATAGATTTGGGCATAAAAAAGGCTTTGAGGATTTCCGTATGTCACGGAAATTTAGTAATTTAGAGGTGCCCAAACAACTAATTACAATCACTCAAAGCCATGAGCAAAATTACAAAAATTCCATCGGAGATCCGCAACTTTTTCACGGGAAAACGAATCAATCCCGCATTTTCCAAGTTTATGACCCTCCTTGAGGGGATGAGGATTTCAGACAAAGATCTCGGAGGGAAAAAACGTGAGAACTGTCAGCTTACCAACCTTCAACTTTTCCAGATCATATTGATTCTGCCGTTTATGGCCGTCCCGGGTTTTTCTCATTATGCCGGATCGTCAATCTCGAAACTGTTCGGGGGTAAGAAGGACCTACTCTATTCGTTTATGGCCAAGGACAATATAGACTAGCAACATCATCTGGCACATCGCCTGTCATCTCATCAAGGCCGTGACCATAAGGAAAGACTATCAAAAGAGCCATCTTCCGGCAGTGCTTATTGTGGATGATTCCGACCTGCCGAAGACCGGATTGAGGATGGAGTGTATTGGCAAGATATTCTCGCACGTGTTTCAGCGGTGCATTCTCGGCTACAAGCTGCTGGCCCTGTGCTGGAGCGACGGCCGCTCTCAATTTGTCGTGGACTTCTCGATTCACGGCGAGAGAGGGAAGGTCGATGGCAAGGAACAAGGTCTTACGGCCCGGCAGCGCGAGAGGCGCTACAACCGCAAGCGTGACAGAGACTGCCAGACCGAAAAACGCAAGGAAGAGTATTTCGTATCCAAGCTTGAGCGCCTGAAGAGCATGGTGAAGAGACCATTGGAGGATTGTTCGCCGATATATATGAAGGCGTACACGAGCTCACCGTCGTGGAAAAGATCTGGTCAATCATTATTGATGTAATAGCAATCGTGGCTGAGATTTTTACCATTGACGAGAACGAATTGATGGAGCAAATTATACGGGATAACCGCAGGTTCAAGGCCATGCAACTGATCGCTCAGACTGCATAAAACCTAAATCCGAAACTTGAGTAAAATACATAACTGTAATAATCTACTCCTAATCTAAAATAAAGCGATTATAAGCTATCCTTTTTCCTGTGTTTGTTTTAAAGTTTTCATCTATACACTTTTTTATCTTTTCCTGTTCTTTTTCTTTATCCATAACCGTTAAATTTTCAAGCAAATCAGCTTCCCATTGTATTTGAAAATCAAGTCCATCAATTTTAGATGGAGTATGATGGTTGCCTATTATAAAGCATATTCTATCAATATTTTTGTTATAGCCTACCTTTTTTAATATTTCTTTCGCTACTTCTGGTCCTTCCTTTTCTTGATAGACACCATCAATAGAACCGTATTTTTTTTGTGCTTCAACCGCACCAATATCATGTAGTATAGCAATAATACTGATGAATTCTTTTTCTTCCTCTCCGATATTTTCTCCGTTCATTATATCTTCTGCATTTTTCAAAACTTTAAGAGTATGCTCTATGCCAAAAGGAATTTCTTTGAATACTTCTTTCATCTCTATAATAATTTTTTCTTTAAACATAAATTACCTCCATTTATACCTTATAGGTGTTTTAGTTCTATCTATCCATTTTTTTGTTGGCCGATACAATCAGCATCATGGGACGGCGCATTTCATCCTGCATCCCCGGAATATCCATCATGTTTTCCGGCGGCTGCGGCTCCACAATATGATTTATTATAAAACCATTTGAAAGCAGTGTATTTAGATATGTGGTCAGTGTTCTATGATATTTTGTAACCTTTTCTCCCAAAAACACAGCTGTCCGTTTGCCCTCATAATAATAATTATCCACCGGAAAATGCAGTATTTCTCCTTTTTCGTTATAATGCCAGTCTTGTGTTCCATAGGCAGTAAAAACAGGATGTTCAACCGTAAAAACTAGCTTACCACCAGACTTCAGTATTCTATATATCTTTTTTACTAAAATCTCATAATCTGCTACATAGTGAAACGCAAGTGAACTTAATATTACATCAAAACTCTCCTCTGGGAATTCCACATCTTCTATAGCACAGCATTTATATTCAACCTGTGGGAAATGTGTTTTTTCTTTGGCTACCTCGAGCATTTTATGAGAAATATCAACACCTACAACAGAAGAAGCACCGTGTTCCATCGCATAAATACAGTGCCATCCATAGCCGCATCCTAAATCAAGCACACGCTTATCTTTAAAATCCGGCAGCAGCTTTCTCAATGTTTCCCATTCTCCTGCACCGGCTAGTCCCTGCTGTGAGCGACTCATTTGACTGTATTTTTGAAAAAATATATTATCATCATATTTGTTTTCTTTCATCTGAATTCCCCTCGTTTAAAAAGTTATTTATCTCCGTTGCAATTTTTTTCACTTCTTTATAAAGCTTCTCGGTCATATCGTAGCATTCAAAAAGTGAAAGACCGAGTACTTCAAAAATATGATTTACCCTTTCGGCATATTTTTCAGGTTTATATTCAAAAGTTTCAAGCAGTTTTATAGCTTTCTTTTCGCCCTTTATTTGCTTACCCTTGACATCAAAACTACGCACTCCACGTGGCTCGAGTTGATGGAATTGATGTCTTTGGCTAATTTTAGAGCCCGACGTATGCGGAAACATATCTATCAATTTTTTACTGTTTTTTGAGAAAACGAGGTATGAGGGAACATATCGAAGTAATAAACACCAATAATACGCATTAAAAACTAATCACTGTTGTATTTAAACTATTCGAAAAGGATTTAAATATTAAGGGAAGACTCTATAGATCTTTTCAAATAATTAACGAGTTCAATTATCTCAGTCTCCATTCCTTCCCACTTGTCATCATAATCTCCCAAATAAGCCTTTTTTGCTTTTTCAAGTAAAGTAGCATGCTCTTTGGCTAATTTAGGTATCGCCCATTCAGCAGCCTGATCTTTTGAGCAAATTCTACCGGAAGAGGATGTCAGCCACATTCTGGCTAAAGTTAAAATCACATTGCGTTCGTCACCTTCAATGCTAGCTATCAACCCGGGTAAGGATTCTTTAATCGCCCTTCGAATATCTGTCATTGGTACAGGCTCAATCACTTCTGTTGCCTCTGGTCCGAAAAGGTTAATACTATTTTCTCTTAATTGAGATAAAAGAATTGCTAAATCGGGATCATAAGTTGGCTCAGGAATTGCTCCCTTATCAAACTGCTCCCTTAGCCACTCACCATACATAAATTCATGTTTAGGAGGAAATTTCCAAGGGACAACATCCTTTTGATTTATGACCGTAACTTCAAGTGGTCTAATAGCATTTATGTTTCTATATAAGGCAAAGAGGATAATTTTTCTGTCACTGATTGAATAATATTATCTATCATACTGAATCACTCCTTTCAATATCAAAAGCTATATCCCATGCTGAGAAACGCCTTTTTTGCCATGTGTTCCTTATGCTTTACGTATATTTCTATGGAAAGGGGGCCTTCAAAATTCATCTTGAAGGCCTTATTTTTTCTGATTAGAGGTCTAACCTACTTAACGTTTAGTTAAAATCAATAACCTCTTTCACGGCCTACTTACGATCTGTCAAATACGAAAAGTAAAATAATTATCGGACTAAGTTTAATTTCTTATCTTTAATTTCATAAATTACATCAGCCACATTTTCAAGTAACCGTTTGTCATGGGTGATAAACATGATCGTTCCTGCATATTCCTTCATTAGTATTTCCAAGGCCTCCAGGCTTGGTATGTCAAGGAAGTTGCTCGGTTCATCCATTAGTAGGATGTTATATCTACCCATAAGCATTTTAGCTAGCAATAATTTCATAATTTCGCCACCGCTTAAAATAGATAAGCTTTTTCCAATATCGTTCTGTTTAAACCCCATGGATGCAAGCACGGAACGAATTTCTGAAACATTGTAATCACAATCCTCCTTCATAAACTCCAGGACTTTCTGATTACTGTTGTACTTGTAACCATTTTGTGCAAAGTATCCTATTTTTGCCTTAGGTGAAATAGAAATTCCATCTTCATAGTTTAAGATCATTTGGATTAAAGTTGTTTTTCCTGTTCCATTCCCACCAGTTAGAGCCACTTTTGCTCCAAGCGGAATTTGAAAAGATGCATCTTCAAACAATACCTTATCTCCAAATATTTTAGTAATATCCGTACCGACAATAGGATATGGATTATGGAGCTCCAATGCTTTACTTTGCCTGAAACGAATTCTGCGAATGTCTTCCGGAGCTTCTACATTTCCTAAGGCCGCAATCCGATGCTCTAGAGATTTAGCGGCATTATGCATCTTTTTTTCCTTACTTCCCATTGATTTCTGATGAGCCAAACGCCCTCCACGTTCCGTACTTTTTTTCTTTGAAGCACCTTTTGCCTTCTGTTCTATTTTACGAGCCTGTTTTCGCTTTTCCTCCGCAGCCCTTTCCAATCGGGCACGTTCGGTAACAAATTGCTCGTATTCTGCAACCTGGTTCTTGCGTTCTTCCTCTTTCTGACGAAGATAATCAGAATAGTTTCCCCAATACTCAGTGATTTTGCCATCTTTCAGTTCCCATATTTTATCTACTACCTCATCAAGAAAATAGCGGTCATGGCTAATAACTAACAGTGCACCTGTAAAATATTTTAGCTGTCCGACTAGAAAATCAATTCCTTCACGGTCTAAATGACTCGTAGGTTCATCCGCTAAAATACCATGAACCTGTGCCGATAAAGCTTGTGCTATTTTAAGCCTTGTTTCTTCACCGCCGCTCAAGGTTTGTATATCTAATTGCTTAACACCAAGCTTGCCTACAAGTGCAAAATCTTTTTCCTCCTGCAAGGTTACTTCGTCCAACTGAGGGATATAGGCAAGTTCACCCAGACGATTCATTTTACATCCTAGAGGAGTTAATTCGCCTAAAAGCACCTTGAATAAAGTGCTTTTTCCTGCACCATTTGCTCCTACTAAACCAATACGGTCATAATCATATACTTCTAAATTATCTATATCTAAAACATCGCGTCCTTTAAATTCCACACGAATGTCTTTTGCTTTTAATATCAATTCCATAACATTTTCCTCCTGTCTATAATCGCATGTTTTCATTTGCTTGTACGCAGGGAAAACCCTGCGTACAAGCAGGAAGAATTACATGAAAATAAGATACATAAATATCCCTCCAATATTGTTTATTTTAAATCAAATTTTCTAATCTCAGTTATCATTGGGCAAACTATTGCAATGCAAATAATTAAAATACCTGATAGTAAAAACCAATGATTTACATCGATTCTATCAGCAAAGAATCCAGAAAGAATTAACCCAATTGGCATAGCAAGAGACATGATACTTCCAGTTAAAGAAAATACACGTCCTAAATATTCAGGCTTAATTTTCTCCTGAAAAAGAGCTGTTTGCACACCGCTGTAAAACGGAACCGAAAGCCCCATTATTGCACAGCAGACTACAAATATGAAAAATCCACTTTGGGGAAGTAATCCTGAAATGGTTAAGCTTATCCCCATCATAAAAATGGATGCCGTTATTAATAAGATTCGCTTTTGGTAATTCCCAAATAACCCTAATAATAGACCCCCTATCAACATACCAGAGGCATAAGCAATCTCCGTAATAGAAATATGCATCGGTGTACCATTAAAATATTCCATAGTGATTAAAGGATATAAAGCATTTATGGGCATATAAACAAACATATATAATGTTCCAACGAGTAATAAAGCAAATAATCCTTTATTTTGCCGTAGTACAGCCATTCCTTCTTTCATTTCTCTTATGAAATTTGGTTTCAAACTTTGCACTTGATCACCTAGCTTAGGAATACGTACAATTGCTACCGTAATAGATGCAATCACAGCACCCAATACATCGATGGCAATAATAGCATTTAGTTCCCAAACGGAGTATAAGAGTGCTGCAACCGCCGGACTAACAATATAGCTTATAGACTGCAAAGACTGACTATAGCCTGCACATTTCGTAAGCTGTTCTTCTGGTACTAAAAGTGGAGTAACCGCATTGAGAGCCGGGGTATGAAAAGCTGTTCCAATGCTACGGATGAACAATACTACCATAACCATCCAGATAGGTAACTCCATATACAATGCAACAATAGCTAGCACGGCCCCAGCTGCTGCGATAATTAAATCAGCACCAATCATTATCTTCTTCCTATCATGACGATCCACTAATACACCAATAGCTGGTCCAAAGACCGCATAGGGTAAAAAACCTACAAGTGAAGCCATAGACAAGACCATCGCAGATCCTGTTTTTTCTGTAAGGTAAAAAATAATCGCCATTTGCAGGATGGCACTAGTGATTAATGATACTGCCTGCCCTGCCCATATTGTATAAAACTTAAGTTTCCAATTGTTGTATTTTTCCATTTATATTATCTCCTGCATATTATTTTGCTTGAATTTCTATTTTGAACAGCATTCTAGGCAATAAAAAATGCAGGCCAAAATCCACAATGTGGCTTTTGGTCTGCATACATACAATTTGGAAACATTCATATTAAAGACATAGTTAAATAAAGGTATAGTTAAATAACTTATATCTCACCGTAACTAATGAATGCTCAATATCGTATAAATAAGCACAACAAAAAAGCCTATCATCGGGGATAGATTCTGCTTTTTTTATTGCCAGCTTATCTTAAACGCATTGAGGCTGTCATAGTTTCGGTTCCTCCTAAACTCTTATTTGTATCAGCATATATTTTAACACAATAAGTTGTTTTAAGCAACGTTTAAAATTGAAAAAAGCCACGGACAGCGATAGCAAAATACGCAATACCGTCAATGGTCTCGATGAACAGTGCAAGCACTGCCATTGACGGTATTTCTTTATTTTGCTTATGAGCAGACAAGGGCAGTAAGCCAAAAGCTGGCTTACCGCCCCAATCACTCATTCTGTTATGCGTAGATAATCTCGCTGTAAATGATTTCTCTAACTCTGGACTGAATTTCATTCATTTTCTGTACCCACAGCATAGCATTATCTGCTTTCAGTTTCTCGGTCACATTTTCCTGCTCTGCAATTTGCTTTGTCAGCAGGAGCAAACGCTCCTGTGCCTGTCTGTCAATATCTGCAAGGTAGGAGTTTAGTGTACCCTCAATCAGCATTGTGGTATAGAGGAACTGCTTATGCTCCTTTAGATACTGCTTGTGGCGCTGTCCCCACAAACCGATAGGCTGTGTTTCTTCTTCGGAAAGTATCAGACAAGGGATATAATAATCTCCCTGCAATTCATACCATAAACCGTTGCTTTCATCAAAAATGTACTTGTCCATATAATAAATCCTCCAGTATAATATATTCGCACATACGTCACAGTTCTCCGATTGCCACATTCTCTTATATCTTGTTATCAGATTTTCTTGCCCTTGTGTTTGCCCTTATCAGCTTCCAAGGGAAGAATAAACGTAAGTGAAATCGTATAATAAGTTAAGGTGAGCATTTTGCGATAAACCCTTTATTTTCAAGGGCACTGAAAAACTTCCATTTCTTCTTAAGTGGAAGTTTTTCTTTTATATTATTTTCAAATCTTTACTTAGGAAAATCATAAAAAGCTATGGTTTACTCCAT
>ENA-OPSF01002842-OPSF01002842.1-human-gut-metagenome-genome-assembly--contig:-NODE-2842-length-9884-cov-4.669753_pt1 | contig 9884 bp, 8 predicted proteins | sample MGYA00241452_ERZ501896 | MGnify/ENA primary metagenome ERZ501896 (study PRJEB25962, sample SAMEA2042111) | human gut metagenome | biome: human gut; feature: human-associated habitat; material: faeces... | reverse complement strand
CACAGTCGGCGAATTGAACGGAAAGCCGGCAAGACAGGCGTATCAGGATACGCTTGGAATCAGAGTACAGGATATTGTCAACCAGACATTTAAAAATCCGCTGGGCAAAAAGAACGGAAAGGATATCTGTATTATCTCTATCAAGGAAGTAGCAGGAAATGGTCTGTGCTGTTATCGCCAGGTCAATGATTCCGATGTACTTTATCTGCTTGAGACAAATGATTATCCTTCTATTGTCGAAGAAACAGTGCGACAGATCAAAGGAGATTTCGGAAGAATTTCCGGTATTTTTTCCATAAACTGTATTTTCCGCTATCTGTTCTTCTCCCAGGAACGTTATATGGATCAGTATTTAAAAACAATGGGAACACTTGGCATGCATGCAGGTCTGGTTGGCTTTGGAGAACACTACAACAGCCAGTTTGTAAACCAGACCATGTCCTGTGTGGTATTTGAGTAGGGGGGAAGTGCAGATGTTTCAATTCAAAAAACAGGTAAAAGAGACCAAAGAACAGGTGCTGCAGACGGAAGAAAAATTAAATCTGCATCCGTTGATACATGTATCGGACAGCCTGCTTGACTACCATAAAAAGTTATCATTGACGGAAGTAAATTCGCTGGACGAATTACAGGAGATCCAGAATACATTTCAGACCGTTCTAGAGGAAAACAAACAGCTGAAAGAGAAGCTTGGTTCTTTTCATGAGACGTTTGAGACAGTTGGTGAGACATCCGGACAGTTTGCCGGTGTAAGGGAAGATATCACAAAAGCGGTGGAAGAGGCACAACAGAAAGTTGGCAGCTTAAAGGAGAGTTCCGGGGAAGTGCAGGAACATTTTGACGAGATCCAGCGCACATTTGAAGATTTTCAGGCTTCTGTACAGAAAATCAAGCAATGTATGGGACAGATCATTTCAATTGCCAATCAGACCAATATGCTCGCACTGAATGCGTCAATTGAGGCGGCGCGTGCAGGAGAGCAGGGAAAAGGTTTTGTCGCAGAGGAAGTAAAAAATCTGGCAAGTGAGATCAAAAGTCTTGTCAGTTCCGTAGATGGAAGTATTGTCGAAGTGGAACAGGATACGGAAAATTTGAATCACAGTATCACAACATCGAAAGAATCGCTCGGGAAGAGTTTAGAGAGTGCAGATGAAACCTATGAAGTGTTTGACCGCATCACAACAGCAGCCGGCAGAGCAGATCAGGTGCAGCAGGAAATCGCAAAGGTGCTTGATGATTCAAGAGAAAAATTAGCCGATGTAAACGGTTCACTTGAGCGTGAAAAAGCAGAGTATGATACGGTGTGCCTACACATAGAACGTGCAAATGATCTTGGAACCCAAAAGAGTACCATGTTTGAAAATATGGAGAATTTACTGGTGCAGATCGCTCCGATTGTAAAAGAGTTGGAACGGAAGAATTGATGACATTATTTTACAAAAACTGATTGACAAAAAAATAACATTGTGTATATTTATATTAGCGGAATTTTTTAAAAAATACCCTGATTATTTTAAAGGAAAGAGGTTAAAGAGCAATGGCAAATATTGATTTAAGCAAGTATGGCATTACCGGAGTAACAGAGATCGTTCACAATCCTTCTTACGAGATGTTATTCGAGGAAGAGACCAAAGCAGGTCTTGAGGGTTATGAGGTTGGTAAGGAAACAGAACTTGGTACAGTTAACGTTATGACTGGTATCTATACAGGACGTTCCCCGAAAGATAAATATATCGTTATGGACGAGAATTCAAAAGACACTGTATGGTGGAATTCACAGGAATATCCAAACGATAACCATCCTATGTCAGAGGAAACATGGGCAGCAGTGAAAGATCTTGCAAAGAAAGAACTTTCAAACAAGAGACTGTTCGTAGTAGATGCTTTCTGTGGAGCAAATAAAGATACACGTATGGCAGTTCGTTTCATCGTTGAGGTTGCATGGCAGGCTCATTTCGTAACAAACATGTTCATCAAGCCAACAGCAGAAGAATTTGAGAACTTTGAGCCGGACTTTATCGTATACAATGCTTCAAAAGCAAAAGTTGAGAACTACAAAGAGTTAGGTCTTAACTCAGAGACATGTGTTGCATTCAACATTACATCCAAAGAGCAGGTTATCGTCAATACATGGTACGGTGGAGAGATGAAGAAAGGTATGTTCTCTATGATGAACTACTATCTCCCACTTAAAGGCATCGCTTCCATGCACTGTTCAGCAAACGCTGATATGAACGGCGAGAATACAGCAATCTTCTTCGGACTTTCCGGAACAGGAAAGACAACACTTTCTACAGATCCGAAACGTCTCTTAATCGGTGATGATGAGCACGGCTGGGATGACAACGGTGTATTCAACTTCGAGGGTGGATGCTATGCAAAGGTTATCGGTCTTGACAAAGAGTCTGAGCCGGATATCTACAATGCAATCAAACGTAACGCACTGTTAGAGAACGTTACTGTTGATGCAAACGGAAAGATTGATTTTGATGACAAGAGCGTTACAGAGAACACTCGTGTATCTTACCCAATCAACCACATTACAAATATTGTAAAACCTGTATCTTCTGCACCGGCTGCAAAGAACGTAATCTTCTTATCAGCAGATGCATTTGGAGTACTTCCTCCAGTATCTATCCTTACAGAAGATCAGACACAATACTACTTCTTGTCTGGATTTACAGCAAAACTTGCTGGTACAGAGCGTGGAATCACAGAGCCTACACCTACATTCTCTGCTTGCTTCGGACAGGCATTCCTTGAACTGCATCCGACAAAATACGCAGAAGAACTTGTTAAGAAGATGGAAAAGAGCGGAGCAAAAGCTTACCTGGTTAACACAGGATGGAACGGAACAGGAAAACGTATCTCCATCAAAGATACTCGTGGTATCATCGATGCAATCCTTAACGGAGATATCCTTAACGCTCCTACTAAGAAGATCCCATTCTTCGATTTCGAAGTTCCTACAGAGCTTAACGGCGTAGACACAGGTATCCTTGATCCTCGTGACACATATGCTGACGCTTCTGAATGGGAAGAAAAAGCAAAAGATCTTGCTGGAAGATTCATCAAGAACTTTGCTAAATACGAAGGAAACGCTGCTGGTAAAGCACTTGTTGCAGCTGGTCCTCAGTTATAATTATAATTGCTGAATTAAAGTTAATTATAATTAAATTATAATTTTATTGTCCAAATGAGTACGAAAGGGATGCGAGTAATTCGCATCCCTTTTTCATGTTGTTTCGGTGATCAAGCGGATATTCGCAATCCGCTTCGCTACAGGACTCTGAGTTTTTCTGCCACTTTCTCATATGCGGGTACCGGAACGTGATATTCTTCTCCCATTCTTACTACTTCGTAAACTAATCCGTCAATTTCGGACTGTTTTCCTGCCATGATATCCCGCTGCATGGAAGTGGTTGCTTCCGGTGCGAGGTTGGAAAGGATTTTTAAATTTACTTCTGCCATATCTTTCTGGAAAGGAACTCCCATGGCTTCTGCAAGTGCTGCGATTTCTTTTATCATGGTCTTAAAAAGTTCTCTGGCTTCGCCTTCTTTCTGGAAATCTGCGGCAGTTGCGTGGTAATAGAGTCCTGCTGCCCCGATCGGGGATACATAGGAAAATTTCTCCAGTGCTTCACGGCGGATGTTTTCCGAAAGAGTCCCGTCGATATGACTGTCACAGAGGTCTTTCTGAATCTCTTTCAGTTCCGGTCGGAATTCTGCTTTGTCTCTTACGCCGAATACAATGTGCAGAATCTGTCCATGCTGGAGAAGTTTTCCCGGTTCTTTAATGTTGGCAGAAACATAGATGCAGCCGTCCGTTACCAGAAGATCCGGCAGTTCTTTCTGCATTTTTCCACCTGTTCCATATATATTCAACACTGGAATTACAATAGTATTTTTCCTGGCAATGCGTTTGATAAACGGAATCGTTTCCTGTAAGGAATAGCCTTTTACGCAGACAAAAATTACGTCCGGATGCTCTGCATAATGCTCCATATCTGTAGCAGGAATGCTTATGTTTTCCTCTGTTTTATCCCACATTTTCTCCAATGTAAGACCCTGTTCCTGGATCTTTTTCAGGTGTTCGCCTCTCGCGATCAGGGTTACGTCCTTGCCTGCTTTTTTCATATAATATCCGGTAACACCACCGGTTCCTCCGGCTCCAATGATTAAGTATTTCATATTTATTTTCTGCCCCGCTTTCATTGTTTTGATTCTTATATCATAGCACAATTGCAATTTTTCTTCAGTATATTTTATGCATTACGCTGACATAATTTTGCATTGACAGTTTATTTTTTGCCCTGTAATATCAATGGTATCAATATCAGAATATATTACGCAGGAAAAGTATTAAGATGGAACGATATCTGGAATTTAGAATAGATGAACAAACTACAGAACTTAAAATGGAAGCATTTCTGAAAAAGAATGCAGGACTTACAAAACGGCAGATCAGCCAGGCGAAGTTTCGACCGGACGGGATTACCAGAAACGGAGTTCGCTGTCGTGTAACTGAGACAATATATCCAGGCGATGTGATCCGCGTTTGTCTGGAGGAAGCCGGGACTGCTTCTGCGCATCTTGAAAATTATAATGACGGAATCAGAAGTAAAGATTTGTCGGATTTCCATTCCAACAGAGCTTCAGCTCCAGTTTCCGAAACTTCTTTTTCTCTGAATATTTTATATGAAGATACGGATATTCTGGCAGTTGATAAACCGGCAGGAATGGTTACGCATCCAACGGGAATGCATTATACAGACAGCCTCTCCAATCTTGTTGCCGGTTACTTTCGAGAGAAAAATGAACAGGTCTGTGTCCGCCCGGTGGGGCGGCTGGATCAGGAGACTTCCGGGATTGTGGTTTTTGCCAAAAATCAGGTAGCAGCTTCAAGGCTTCAATCTGTAAAATCTCCCTGCAAAATTCACAAGCAATATCTTGCCGCTGTATCCGGTACTTTGCCTGTAGATATGCCTGGTGTCTGGCATACCTTAGATTTACCGCTGATGCAGGACCCGGAGAATCATCTGAAAATGAAAACTGCTGCTGATCTTTCCTTACATTCATCTGCATTATCGGGAAAAATCAAAACAGCAGTTACTCATTATCATACTCTTTTTTCCAGTCAGGACTGGTCGCTTATCACACTTAAGCTAGATACCGGACGTACCCACCAGATCCGTGTCCATATGGCATCCACAGGACATCCTTTGCTTGGAGATACTCTTTATCATTCAGACGATAAAATATCTTCCTGTGCTTCCTTTTCCAGGGCTGCCCTTCATGCATGGAAAGTTTCTTTTCAGCATCCTTTCAGAGATGAAATGCTCCTTCTGGAAGCACCATTACCTTTCGATTTTCGTGAACTGGTTTCACTTTCAGGGTCTGATCTGTTGTCTATTTAAGCTTCAAATTCTTTGATCAGATTTACCATTTCAATGGCACTGAGTGCACAGTCATAGCCTTTATTTCCTGCTTTTGTACCTGCGCGTTCAATTGCCTGCTCGATGTTTTCTGTGGTAAGTACTCCGAATAATACCGGAACTCCTGTTTCCAGTGATACTGATGCAATCCCTTTGGAAACCTCATTGCATACATAATCATAATGACTGGTATTTCCACGAATCACAGCACCTACGCAGATAACCGCATCATACTTTCCACTTTTTGCCATTTTAGACGCAATCAGTGGGATTTCAAAAGCACCTGGTACCCACGCTACCTGGATGTCCTCTTCTTTTACATTGTGACGTGTCAGCCCATCCATGGCACCACTTACCAGCTTGGAAGTTATAAATTCATTGAAGCGGGCTGCTACAATTCCTACTTTCATTCCATCTGATACTAATTTTCCTTCTAATGTTTTCATTTTTTCTGGTCCTTTCATCTGTAAATTTATATTTTTTAACCTGTACAGGTTTTTATATACGGTAAATTTTATTTTCGGGAACGTTATCGTTATATATGAAAATCCCCGCTGTATTTAATACTTCAGAATATGTCCCATTCGTAATTGTTTTGTCTTAAGATAACGCAGATCATACGCTGTGGCATTCATCTGTATCGGAACTCTCTGTTTGATCCTGATGCCAAATTCTTCCAACTGATAAACTTTATCCGGGTTATTTGTCAGCAGCCTCAGCTCTTTTACCCCAAGATTTCTCAGAATCTGCGCACCAATGTAGTATTCTCTTTCGTCTCCGGCAAATCCAAGTGCCAGATTCGCTTCGAGTGTATCCATTCCCTGTTCCTGAAGTTCATAGGCACGAAGTTTATTGATCAGTCCGATTCCTCTTCCTTCCTGTCTCATATAAAGGAGTATCCCTCTGCCTTCTTCCTCAATCTGGGCCATCGCCGCTGCAAACTGCTGTCCGCAGTCACAACGCTGTGATCCAAAAACGTCTCCTGTCAGGCACTCTGAATGCACACGGCACAGGACGTTTTCTCCATCTCCGATTTCACCTTTTACCAGTGCTACATGATGTTCCCCATTCAGGCGGTTTACAAATCCATACGCCATAAACTCTCCGTATCTGGTCGGCATTTTTGTGGTCGTCACGCGATCCACCAGAATATCATGGCATTTACGGTAATTCTGAATATCTTTAATTGTTATGAATTTAAGATTCCACTTTCCGGCAAGTTCCCGTAACTCAGAAGTCCGCATCATAGTGCCGTCTTCTCTCATAATTTCACAGCACAGCCCGCACTGTTTTAACCCTGCAAGTCTGCACAGGTCTACAGTTGCCTCTGTATGTCCGTTTCTTTCCAGAACACCGTTCTTCTTCGCCAGAAGTGGAAACATATGTCCGGGGCGTCTGAAATCTTCGGGTTTTGCATTCTCATCCACACATTTCATGGCAGTAACAGAACGTTCTGCCGCAGAGATTCCTGTAGTGGTGCTGATATGGTCTACGGAAACAGTAAAAGCAGTTTCGTGATTATCTGAATTTTCTGCTACCATCTGCGGGAACTGCAGTTTTCTTACATATTCCTCAGACATTGGCATACAGATAAGTCCTTTTCCGTGAGTTGCCATAAAGTTAATATTTTCTGTTGTGGCAAACTCTGCTGCACAGATAAAATCTCCTTCATTCTCTCTGTCCGGATCATCCGTTACCAGAATAATTTTTCCATTCCGAAGTTCTTCCAGAGCTTCTTCTACTGAATCAAATCCGTTCATTTTTTCTCTCCTTATACAATATATTTTTCTGTTGTTAAGAGGGCAAAATCATTCGTATTGGCTGCTTATCTGGTTCGTGTCAGGCAGATAAAACATCCACTGTACAGTTCTGCATCAATCGAATAACCGCTTTGTGGTTAATTCTGTCAAAAGCCATACTTATTCAGAAAATCCCGTGTAATATTACTTTTTATCGGCTGTTCTTTCACAGGCGTTATTAATTTTTCCACGTATTTTCCAATTATGTCTGTCTCCAGATTAACGATATCTCCTTCTTTGCGTTCTCCGAGGACTGTAATCTTTACTGTATGAGGAATTGCAGAAATGGAAAAGTCTGTTTCTGAGACTTTTGCCACTGTAAGACTGATTCCATCAACTGTTACAGAACCTTTTGTCACAATATATTTCATAATTTGTGGTGAAGCCTGAATGGTGTACCAGACAGCATTATCATCTCTGCGAATTTCCGTGATTTTTCCTGTTCCATCCACATGCCCGGCAACAATGTGTCCTCCAAATCTTCCATTTGCAGGCATTGCCCTTTCCAGATTTACATGCTGTCCCAAAGAAAGCTGAATCAGCGCAGAACGATTCAATGTCTCATGCATCACATCTGCTGTAAAACCATCTTCCAGACATGCAGTTACAGTGAGGCAGATTCCATTTACAGCTACACTGTCCCCTGTTTTCAGATCATCCAGAATTTTCTCTGCCCGTATCGTAAATACTGCTGAATTTGCTCCTTTTTTTATTTTTTTCACAGTTCCCAGTTCTTCAACAATTCCCGTGAACATTACTCTTCACCTCACTCTCTATAAGAAAATCATCTCCTATTCTGATTATTTCGCTGTTTTTTAATAATATTGCGCTGGCAGGATCAGGAAATCCTTTTCCTTCTATCGGTGTCTTTGCACTTTCTCCCCCAAAAAGTTTGGGTGCTATATAGGTCTGGACTTTCTGAACAATACCGCTTTCGAGTGCTGACCAGTTTAAAGTGCCTCCTCCTTCCAGTAAGATACTGTCTATCTTTGCAGCTCCCAGAAGTTCCATTAGTCTGTTTAAATCTATGTGTCCGTTTTTTTCCGGGACATCCAGAACTTTACATCCCATATCTTCATAATTCTTTATCTTCTGCTGGTCTTTACTGCTGGTTGCAAAGATTGTTGGAATTGTTGATGCAGTTTTCACAATTCTGGAATTCAGTGGTGTCCGCAAGTGGGAGTCACAGATAATACGCACAGGATTTCTGCCGTTTTCTAGTCTGCATGTAAGCATCGGATCATCTGCCAGCACAGTTCCCACTCCAGCCATAATCCCTGTATATTTCAATCTCTGTTTCTGCACATGCATTCTGGCAGCTTCGCCTGTCACCCATCTGGATGCGCCTGTATAAGTGGCAATTTTTCCATCCATGGTCATCGCATATTTCATGACTACATATGGTTTTTGATTCTGTATGTAATAGAAAAATGCTTCATTGAGTTTATCGCACTCTTCTTTTAAAACGTTTTCCGTTACTTCGATCCCATGCTCTTTCAGAATCCGGATTCCTTTTCCTGAAACCAGGGGATTAGGGTCCGAGGAACCAATGATCACTCGTCTGATCCCCGATTCCAGGATTGCATTGACACACGGAGGCTGTTTCCCGTAATGGCAGCAAGGTTCCAGAGTAACATATATGGAGGCACCTTCTGGCTGTTCTGTACATGATGCCAGAGCTTCCCTTTCTGCATGAGGTTCACCGTATTTTCTGTGATATCCCTGGCCAATGACTTTTCCTCTTTTGACGATCACGGCACCTACCATTGGGTTAGGTGCTGTAAATCCCATTCCTTTTTGTGCCAGTTCTAACGCCATTTTCATATATTGCCTGTCTTTTTCCATATCCGTTATATCTTTCAATCCCTCATCTCCTGTTCTTCTGATGGTACTGATGATACCAAAAAAGCCCCGGTGTCTTTCAACATCCAGGGCCTGTAAATTAATATCTGTTTGAATTATCTTCGTGTGAATCTGACTTTTTGCTTCATCATTAAAACTGCTTTGATGATATAAAAAAGCTCTGGAATAAATTTATTATTCCAGAGCAGTCGCTTTCACAGATCAGTTAATTCTTCTGTATCTCTACTACTATCTTCTTTCATCCAGACTGTACTGTCGGCTTCGGAATTGCACCGAATCATACCTTACGGCTCGTGGGCTTTACCACCGGTAGGGAATTACACCCTGCCCTGAAGTTTTTTATTTAATTGTATAGTAATTATAATATGTTTATATTTTAATGTCAAGTTTTTAACTAATTAATGCATATTTGTCTTAATGAGTAATTTTTTCCTTATTGCTTGTATCAAGATTTCCCGTTGGTTCATCTGCAAGTATAATCTTTCATGGTTTTAACATCGTTCTTGCAATTGCTATTCTTTGTTGTTCTCCACCACTTAATTCGCAAACCTTATGTCCCAGATATTCCAACTTTCTCTAAAGATTCTTCTAACTCTTTTTCTTTAAAATTCTTTGTTGAATTGCAAAACTAAATTCCAGTCCATTTAAGTCAAAGCCAGAAGTTAGTTTTGCAAACTATCCCCAGAAATTACTATTGCAAATAAAAAATTATGATATATTAATGATTCAGATTAAAAATTTCTTTTAATCTTTTTTCGATTATCTATCGTCTTCATTAAAAATGCCC
>ENA-OPSF01002825-OPSF01002825.1-human-gut-metagenome-genome-assembly--contig:-NODE-2825-length-9955-cov-3.798788_pt1 | contig 9955 bp, 9 predicted proteins | sample MGYA00241452_ERZ501896 | MGnify/ENA primary metagenome ERZ501896 (study PRJEB25962, sample SAMEA2042111) | human gut metagenome | biome: human gut; feature: human-associated habitat; material: faeces... | reverse complement strand
ATCAGAATGTAGACGCACTTCCTCACACTGATCCTGCAGAAATCAAAAAGAACCTGGTTGCCCAGCTGACTGCTTCCGTACGCTGGACACAGTCTGTTAAGAATATGGTTGCCGACGGTGCTACTGATTTTACAGAATGTGGCCCAGGTGCAGTACTTCAAGGATTGATTAAAAAGATTGACGGTACTGTCAATGCTCACGGTATTGCATAAATATCCGTAAGACAGACTTCATCTTTAAATGATATAGAGCGTGTTGGTAATAGTTGCCAACACGCTTTTTTTTATATGAAAACCATAAATGGAATACAAACGAACATGTTGTAAAACACCCTGATACTTTTCTTTTCCGGCAAACTTTCCGAATCTTTCTTTTGTTTTTATTATAGGAATCATTTACTCAAATTTATGAGCCATGAAAATACATGAATATCAAGCGAAAGAGATTTTCTCCAAGTACGGAATACCTGTCGAGAGGCACACTTTATGCCGTACTGCCGCAGGCGTCCTGGCTGCATACCGGAGGATGGGAACAGACAGAGTGGTTATAAAAGCACAAGTATTAACCGGAGGCCGGGGAAAAGCCGGAGGAGTAAAACTGGTAAACAATACGGAAGATGCTTATCAGGAAGCCAAGAACATTCTCGGAATGAGCATTAAAGGTCTTCCAGTCAATCAAGTTCTGGTCAGCGAAGCGGTTGATACTGCTGCAGAATATTACGTCAGTTATACCATCGACCGGAATACACGTTCTGTCGTTCTGATGATGAGTGCATCCGGTGGTATGGATATTGAAGAGGTAGCCCGTCAGACACCGGAGAAAATCATCCGATATTCAATCAATCCATTCATTGGCCTTCCCGACTATCTGGCAAGACGTTTTGCTTTCACTCTCTTCCCCCAAATGGAACAGGCAGGTAAAATGGCTGCCATCCTTCAGGAACTTTATAGAATCTTTGTGGAGAATGACGCGTCGTTAGTGGAAGTAAATCCGCTGGCACTTACAAAGAAAGGTACGTTAATGGCCATTGACGCAAAGATCGTTTTTGATGACAATGCGCTCTATCGGCATCCGGAGATTCATGCTTTGTTTGATCCGACGGAAGAAGAAAAAGTGGAAGCAGATGCCAAAGATAAAGGATTCAGTTATGTTCACATGGACGGCAATATCGGTTGTATGGTAAATGGCGCCGGACTTGCCATGGCTACTATGGACATGATTAAACTTTACGGCGGTCAGCCTGCTAATTTTCTCGACATCGGTGGCAGCTCCAATCCTGTCAAGGTTATTGAAGCTATGAAACTCTTATTGCAGGATGAGAAAGTAAAAGTGGTCCTGATTAATATTTTCGGTGGGATTACTCGTTGCGATGATGTAGCAATGGGACTTCTTCAGGCATTCGAGCAGATAAACAGCAATGTCCCCGTCATCGTCCGGCTTACAGGCACCAATGAACATATCGGACGGGAACTGTTACGGAATTACAGCCGTTTCCAAATAGCCACAACGATGAAAGAGGCTGCTCTTATGGCTCTGAAAGCATAATACGTACCAAATCACTAAAAAATAAAGCAATTATGAGCATACTAATAGATAAATCCACCCGTTTGATTGTGCAAGGAATCACTGGCAGAGACGGGCTTTTCCATGCCAAAAAGATGAAAGAATATGGAACCAAAGTGGTCGGGGGTACTTCTCCGGGCAAAGGAGGAACAGATGTGGACGGAATCCCCGTATTCAACACCATGTATGATGCTGTTGAACAGACAAAGGCTAATACCTCCATCATTTTCGTTCCGGCACGTTTTGCGGCAGATGCTATCATGGAGGCAGCGGACGCAGGCATCCGTATCATAGTCTGCATTGCAGAAGGAATCCCCACACTGGACGTGATTAAGGCACATCAGTTTGCCGAACAAAAAGGTGCCATGTTGATCGGACCTAACTGTCCGGGACTTATCTCTCCGGGAAAAAGCATGGTTGGCATCTTACCGGGACAAGTCTTTTTAGAAGGAAATGTAGGTGTCATCAGCCGTAGCGGAACACTTACTTACGAGATTGTGTATCACTTAACAGCTAATGGAATGGGACAATCTACCGCTATCGGCATCGGGGGCGATCCTGTTGTAGGGCTTCACTTCCGCCAACTGCTGGAAATGTTTCAGAATGATCCGGAAACAGAAGCAATCGTCCTGATTGGAGAGATTGGAGGAAATGCGGAAGAACAAGCGGCCGAATATATTCGTAATAATGTAACTAAACCTGTGGTAGCATTTATTGCCGGACAATCAGCTCCTCCGGGAAAACAAATGGGACATGCAGGCGCTATTATTTCGGGAAGTTCCGGTTCGGCAAAAGAGAAAATTGAATCTTTGGAAGCAGCTGGTATCCGGGTAGCACAAGAGCCTTCGGATATACCCAAACTATTGAAAAAGTAACCTCCAAAAGAGAATAAAGAAAGCCGCAAAAGATACAATCCTGAAATTATGGGAACAAGAGCTGGTAGACCTGGAATTGGAACTCAATAATATGGTGGATGATGAAGAAGATAATAATGAGGATTAACAGAAGAAGGGCGCGCTAGTTTCCTAGTGCGCCCTTCTCTATTACTGTCTATTTATTCAGTATTAGTTCTTTGGCAATGCTTCTTTCACTACCATTGAACGACCTACATATTCTGCACCGTTCAATTGTTTGATAGCGTTGTTAGCTTCTGTATCATCCGGCATTTCGATAAACGCAAAGCCTTTTGATCTTCTAGTTTCACGGTCTGTGATTAACTTTACTGAAGCAACTGTTCCATACTCTTCCATTACATTTCTCAAGTCTGATTCCTTAACATTATAGCTAAGATTTCCAATGTACAAATTCATAAAATACAAATATAAAAAATTAATAATTCAATAAGAAAGTTTTAGGAAGATCTTAATTAGAAATGGATATGCTCAAATAAATGAGAAGATACACGTAAAAAAATCAAATCGTAATAAACCTCTTTATTGTTGTTGGTACAAAGGAAAGCATTATTTGGAGATAATGCACTATACTCCCTCCTTTTTCTTTTCTCAAAACATCTTTTTTATGAAAATAGGCCAATACTTAACGTTTAAACTCTATTATATCAAACTATCTGCCACCAATTATCTGATTAGCCTTCTATAGTTTCTTTGTTATAAGCTCTTTGAAAAACAAACACTTATAGTTAATTCTGCATCAGAAAATTAAAGGCTACCTTCTTTGAAACAGAAGATAGCCTTTATTATATACCAATTTACGTTTGCAGATTATCCACAATGGAAATACTTATGTACGAGATCTAACATCTCCATCGGCTTTCCTTCCAAATCCGCACGCAACGTTTTATCTTCGTAACTGCGAAGTCTGCGGATGATACCATCAATCATTGCCGGACTAAAGACATTATATTGTTCAAAGATTGCCCGTTGTTGCTGCAGGCAATCAGCAGAAGCCTCACAGCTATCTGGCAGTTGTGCCAGTGAATTTAGTTTATCTTCATTCTCTTTCTGATGGATATTCACATTCACATACGTCTTTTGAGCGATATCCAGCGCATTTTCAATTTCAAAGCCATGACGGCAGGCAACAGCCAAACCGGCCAACAGTTGATATAAATCCGCCGAACCATCCGGAGAACGCATTTCTACAGTCTGCTTCTGGCTGGTGTCAAAATGGCTTTCGGCTTCCAACGGATTAGCTAATGTACACATATCTGTTTTTGCAGCCCATCCCAATGGCACACGTACTAATACGGAACGGTTACGATCTCCCCAGCAAACATTGGTAGGTGCCTCCTGATGAGGAACAAGACGGAAATAAGAAGTAGGATTGGTATTTCCAAAGGCAGTGATTGAAGGAGCAAGCACCATCATTCCGGCAATTGCTTTACGCGCTGTTTCCGACAAAACGCCGTCTTTCAACATTTGGTTCTTTCCGTCTTTCATGATACGCATGTGTACGTGCAAGCCCGACCCTGCCTTACCGGCTGTAATTTTAGGAGCAAAGGTCACATTATATCCATATCTGTATCCCAGATTACGAATCACCCATTTGGCAATCATCAACTGATCTGCCGCCTGCGATACAGGAACCGGCAGGAACTCAATCTCATTCTGCTCATAAATATAGCCATCCAGCGTAAAATTACCCACTTCGGAGTGTCCATACTTTATTTGCCCGCCTGTCTGTGCGATATAAGACATACATTGAGTACGGAACTCATTAAATTTAGCGTATGGACCCGATTCGTGATAACCACGTTGGTCGGTTGCCTGAAACATACCTGTATCCGGGGCTATTACATAATATTCCAATTCGCCCATTGCCTGAAATTCCATTCCGGTAACTTCTGTAAAAGTTTTGCTTGCTTTGTAAAGGGTGTGTTCTGGTGCACTTTCGAGGGGTTCGCCGTCTTTGTTGAAGAAAGAGCAAAGCATAGACAGCGTCGGAATCTCGGCAAACGGATCAACGAATGCAGTGCAGAAACGGGGAATCACATAAAGGTCACTACTACCTGCTTCTATGAAAGAAAAAAGACTGGAACCGTCTACCCGTTCTCCACAAGTAAGAATAGCTTCCAGATAAGCTTGATTGTTGATGACAAAGTTCAGGGTTTTCAGACGACCGTCTCCCGCCGGATACATGAAATTGACCATGCGGATATCTTTTTGCTGGATAAATGAGATAATGTCGGCTTTGGTAAACTCTGAAGTTGGCTTTTGAAGGAATGCTACCAACTGGTTAGCATTCATTGACAAATCTTGATTCATAATCGGTTGTTTTTCGTTGTTGTATGATTAAAACGGTTTGTTAAATGCCAAAGATAACGAAAAGATTCTACTCCTTAAAGCGTTTTAAATCTTTCCGGCTAAAAATCCATTCCGGAGTATATAGTTTCCCCGCATCCGTTTCCGCTAATTCATACCAGGGGGAAAGGCTGCGACTGATAGGATTTACAAGAATATGAATCTGTTGTGCAGGCATATAGCTCTGCGCCAACAGGAATACTTTCTTTTTGGTAGCCGGATGAACAGCAACATCTACAACAATGACCGCATGTCCGGGTGAGCCGCCTTTAATAAACACATCACCGGGTTGCAGGGAAGTATAAGATACAGCCTGAAGCTCGCGGGATAAAGAAGCCGTTCCGGCATACATAAAGACCATATCGAGATAGTTACGGAAAGTTTTATAGGAATAATCCACTCCTTTACCCGCAGCATACCATTGCACTTGATTGCCGCTGACTTTTATCCGATTTCCCTCCGCCCATTTCTTGTACCCGGCAGGGAAACCATTGGTGAAGTTGAATTTTATTTCTCCATATCGTTTATGTTTCCACAGATATTCCGCCCGCAAACGCATTACCGCATCGGCACACTGTTGCAAATCACGGTTGCCTATCTCCATATCGATTACAGCGTAGGCTGCAGACTGATTCGATTTTTCTTTTCCATTATAAAGCATCACTTTACTACCTTTCGGCATCAAAGGCAAATTACGTAAGTAACCTGTAAACGAATGATCGGAACAAGCCTCCCTGACATATCCCGTCGGAGGAGCGATTCTTGTAGCAACCGTTTCTTGCCCCCACAATTGCAGGGATGTACAAAGTAACCCTATATATATTAGTAAATACTTCATAACGCTTCTCTTTATATTCTGTTCCGGACAAATATAAGTAATTATTGTTTAAAAAGAGGATGAATGTCTATTTTTATTTTAACTTTGTACAAAGACCTACATACATAACTAAAATTGATAAGCTATGGACATCCAAACATTTATTCAGAACTTCAAGGAGGCATTCGGAGAGAATGCCGAATTACCTCTTGTATTTTGGTATTCGGATATACTGGAAGGAACAACAGAGAAAATTAACGGTTGCTTCTTTAAAGGTATGAAGACTGTCAGAGAAGGTGGTACTATCAGCTTGAATGCAGAAAATATCGGTTGCGGTGGCGGCAAATTCTACACAGGTTTTACAGAAATGCCTGAACGCGTACCGACTTTTGTCTCACTAAAAGAACGATATAAACAGACTCCGGAAATGGTCATTGAATTTATCCGGCAACTCGGAGTGCCGATGGCAGAAAAGAAATACCTTCATTTTGCCCGTATAGACAAAATAGCTAATCTGGAACAAATGGAAGGCGTCATGTTTATCGCCAATCCTGATATGCTTTCCGGACTGACTACATGGGCTTACTATGATAATAATGCCGAAGATGGCGTCGTTTCCTTATTCGGTTCCGGTTGCAGTTCCATAGTGACACAAGCCACTCTTGAAAACCGCAAAGGAGGCAAGCGGACCTTTATCGGTTTCTTCGATCCGTCGGTGCGTCCGTACTTTGAAGCGGATAAGTTGAGTTATACGATACCTATGTCCAGATTCAGAGAAATGTGTGGGACTATGCGCCAAAGTTGCCTGTTTGATACGCATGCATGGGGAAAGATCCGGGGAAAGAATGGGCACCGAATAAGGCAAAAGTACAAACCAAATAGTTTCAAAATATGTTTCAAGCCTTGAAACTGTTTGTTTCTCGGTGTGAAACGAATGGTTTCAAGCAGTGAAACAAATAGTTTCCCATAGTGAAACAAAGTGTTTCAAATTGGCTTGAAACTTTTCTGTCCCATTTTTAATATCATAAAGTAAATGCTTAAATTAGTTCGTATTATAAGTTGTTATTCAAAACGCAACGAAGCCTCCTTTTTTCTATTAACTAATTTTAGACGGTTACTTAAGCAAATAGTTCTTTGCCCGGATTAAACCTTTTCTGCAGAAAGAAGTCTAATTTTTTAAATATTATCGTTCTATTAAACATTAAAGTTATCAACGAAAATGGAAACATCTGCTAAACTCTATTCACTGAATTACAGCAATGTAAGGACTTACCTCTTTGCCCTGCTATTTGTGGCAGGCAACATTGCACTTCCACAAATCTGTCATCTTGTACCATACGGTGGCCCTACTTTATTGCCGATCTATTTTTTCACGTTGATCGCAGCTTATAAATATGGCTTTCATGTGGGATTACTGACAGCAATTCTTTCTCCTGTCATCAATCACCTGTTATTTGCAATGCCATCGGGAGCTGCACTCCCCATTATATTGATAAAATCCGCTTTACTTGCCGGTACTTCCGCCTTGGCTGCACGAACACTAAAATCCGTTTCTTTATGGGCTATTCTCGGTGTCGTTCTCTCCTATCAGATTATAGGAACTGCTTTTGAATGGGCATTCATCGGAAATTTCCATGCAGCAGTGCAAGACTTCCGCATTGGTATTCCCGGTATGTTAATTCAATGGTTTGGCGGCTACGCCCTACTGAAAGCGATTGCAAAACTCTAAAGTAAAATCAAAAATGGACAGAAGGGACTTTTTAAAAACAGTAGCCATAACCGGTGCCGCATTGAGTATTCAGCATTCGGAGGCAATGGAGATATTAACCCAGACTATTAATAATACGAACGGAGGCAATCCAGACTTGGTAGCCGTCATGGGTGGAGAACCGGAAGCTATGTTCCGCCGTGCTATCAGCGAACTGGGCGGTATGAAACAATTCGTCAAACCGGGACAGAAGGTGGTCGTAAAACCTAATATCGGTTGGGATAAAGTGCCGGAACTGGCAGGAAACACCAACCCGCAACTGATTGCTGAAATCGTGAAACAATGCTTTGCTGCCGGAGCTAAAGAAGTGACCGTATTCGACCATACGTGTGACGATTGGCAGAAGTGCTACAAAAACAGCGGCATCGAAGCGGCGGCAAAAGCTGCCGGAGCAAAAGTAATGCCTGCTCATTTGGAGTCTTATTACAAGCCGGTAAACTTACCCAACGGTCAGAAGATGAAGAAAGCAAAGATACATGAAGCCATCCTGAATTGCGATGTATGGATCAATGTTCCCATCCTGAAAAATCACGGGGGTGCCAATCTGACTATCTCAATGAAAAATCACATGGGAATTGTCTGGGACCGTGGATTTTTCCACCAGAATGACTTGCAGCAATGTATTGCCGATATCTGCACACTGCAAAAGAAAGCTGTGCTTAACGTAGTGGACGCTTATCGTATCATGAAAACCAATGGCCCGCGAGGACGTTCTGCCTCGGATGTCGTATTAGCAAAAGGACTGTTCATTTCACCGGATATTGTAGCAGTGGACACGGCTGCTGCCAAATTCTTCAATCAAGTACGTGAGATGCCACTAGATACTGTGGGACACCTCGCTAAAGGAGAAGCACTGAAAATAGGAACTATGAACATTGACAAGCTGAATGTCAAGCGAATTAAGATGTAAAATAACAATGTTAAGAAAGCTACGTATTGGAATATCAGCACTTTTATTTGTGCTGATTTCTTTCTTTTTTCTCGATTTCGCAGAAATATTACCGAACAGTTTTCATCGGCTGGCACATTTGCAATTTATTCCAGCTGTCCTTTCACTAAGTATAGGTATCTTATTATTTCTCATTGTGTTAACGCTCTTGTTTGGACGCGTTTATTGTTCTACAATTTGCCCTATGGGTATTTTGCAGGATGTCATTGCACGCATTTCAAAATCAACAGGGAAAAAGAAAAAAAGATATAGTTACAGTCCCACGAAAAACAAATTGCGTTGGGGCGTACTCGGACTGACAGTAATCGGATTTCTATGCGGATTTACATTTATTGTAGGCCTGCTCGATCCATACAGCGCGTATGGACGTGTGGTAGTGCATATATTCAAACCTATCTACATGTTGGGGAATAATCTGTTGGAATCCGTCTTTTCCAAGTTTGACAATTATACGTTTTATCAGGTAGATACCTCTGTTTTAAGCATTTCTTCTCTTCTCATTGCTATTATCACTCTGGCAGTTATTTTTGTAATGGCATGGAAACACGGGCGGACATGGTGCAATACGGTTTGTCCCGTAGGAACAGTATTGGGATTATTGAGCCGCTTTTCATTATTTAAGGTCCGTATCGATACTGCGAAATGTAATGGATGCGGGCTTTGTGCTACCAAATGCAAAGCCTCCTGCATCAATAGTAAAGAACATGCCATTGATTATAGCCGCTGCGTAGATTGTTTCGACTGCCTGGGAGCATGCAAGCAAAAGGCATTGGTCTACAACCCTTCTTTAAAGAAACAACAAGCAAACGTAGAAGCCCCTGTGCCATCATCACCGGACACGGATTCATCCAAACGCCGCTTTTTGGTTACCGGTCTTGTTACTGCCGGGGCTGCACCCAAACTCCTGTCCCAAGCCAAAGAATCCGTTGCAAGACTGGAAGGCAAAAAGGCATACAAAAAAGAGAATCCAATCACTCCTCCGGGATCTATCAGTCGGGAACACTTTCAACAGCAATGTACATCCTGTCATCTTTGTGTCAGCAAATGCCCGTCACACGTACTAAAACCCGCTTTCATGGAATACGGTCTGGGAGGTGTGATGCAGCCAACGGTCAGTTTCGAAAAAGGATTCTGTAATTTCGACTGTACCGTATGCAGCGATGTCTGTCCCAACGGTGCCATCCCTCCGTTGACAGTAGAACAGAAACATCTCACTCAGATGGGCTATGTCGTCTTTATAGAAGAAAATTGCATTGTCCTCACTGACGGAACCAGTTGCGGAGCCTGTTCAGAGCATTGCCCTACGCAAGCCATTGCTATGGTACCCTACAAAGACGGACTGACTCTTCCCCACGTCAATACAGAGATCTGCGTCGGATGTGGCGGCTGCGAATACGTCTGCCCTGCCCGCCCGTTCCGTGCCGTATACATCGAAGGAAACCCTGTGCAGAAAGAAGCGAAACCTTTCAAAGAATCAGAAGAACATAAAGTTGAGATAGACGATTTCGGATTCTAGCCGCATCAGCCCCAAATATGGATAGCTTTCAGAGGATTGTATACAATTCTAAAAAACTATCCATTATATTCCTCCTACTTTC
>ENA-OPSF01002819-OPSF01002819.1-human-gut-metagenome-genome-assembly--contig:-NODE-2819-length-9975-cov-4.794657_pt1 | contig 9975 bp, 10 predicted proteins | sample MGYA00241452_ERZ501896 | MGnify/ENA primary metagenome ERZ501896 (study PRJEB25962, sample SAMEA2042111) | human gut metagenome | biome: human gut; feature: human-associated habitat; material: faeces... | reverse complement strand
GTATGTCTCGGGATTTTGGCATATTCATGCCAAAACACCTCGCGGATAGTGGTGTGTGAACAGTAACTACAAATCTGAAGAATATTCTTGAATTGTTTGACGATTTCGGTTGTGAAACAGATATTCAGGTGATATAATGTTCTCAATAAAATACATTGCGGAGGTGTAGTTATGAATTACGAAGATGTACAGAAAGTGTCAAACGCGGCGAAAGCCAAGAGTAACCTGGTGAATACCAACTTTTTCAAGTACTTTATACGTGCGGTCATGGCGGGATTTTTTATTGATGTGGCCATGATCTACAGTAATGTAGTTGGAAACGTATTCTCCAAGACCATGCCTGAATGGGGAAAATTTATGGGGGCATTAGTATTCTCCATTGCAGTGCTTCTGATCAGCTTTGTAGGCGGCGAGCTTTTTACAGGAAATAATATGGTAATGGCGTTCGGAGCCTATGATAAACAGGTAAGTTGGAAAGAGGCCGGTAAGGTATGGGGAGTAAGCTACCTTGGAAACTTTGTCGGATGTGCAATTTTAGCATTGCTGTTTGTATGGGCCGGAGCGTCCGGAACAGCAGATTATTTTGCAGGATTTATCGGAAACAAGCTGAGTGTTCCGCTCGGACAGATGTTTTTCAGAGCAGTACTCTGTAACTTCTTCGTCTGTCTTGGTGTGCTTTGTGGTATGAAATTAAAGAGTGATGCAGGAAGATTCCTGATGATCGTTATGTGTATCTCAGGATTCGTTGTAAGCGGATTTGAGCACTGCATCGCAAACATGGGAATCTTTGTTACCGCATACTGTCTGGTACCTGGATTATCCCTTGGAGCCATGGTAAAGAGCATGGTAGTAGTAACTTTAGGAAATATGGTGGGCGGTGCCCTGTTGCTGGCATGGCCGCTCAGAAAGATGAGTGCAGATAAATAATATGTCAAAAGCTTTATACATAGCCGAAAAGCCCAGTGTGGCACAGGAATTCGCAAAAGCTTTGAAAATCAACGGACAAAGACGGGATGGCTACCTGGAATCTCAGGACAGCGTGGTGACCTGGTGTGTGGGACACCTGGTCACCATGAGCTACCCGGAAAAATATGATATCAAATATAAAAGGTGGAGTTTAGATACCCTGCCTTTTTTGCCGCGCGAATTTAAATATGAAGTGATCCCCGGAGTGCAGAAGCAGTTTGAGATTGTCAAAGGACTGCTTAACCGTGAGGATGTGGACACTATTTACGTGTGTACCGACTCCGGACGTGAGGGGGAATACATTTACCGTCTGGTGGCACAGATGGCAGGTGTTCATGGAAAAAAAGAAAAGAGGGTCTGGATCGACTCTCAGACAGAAGAAGAGATTATGAGAGGAATCAGAGAGGCAAAGGATCTGTCGGCATATGACAATCTTTCTGCTTCAGCCTATCTTCGGGCGAAAGAAGACTATCTCATGGGAATTAATTTTTCCCGTGTACTGACACTGCGTTATGGAAACAGCGTGTCAAATTATTTAAATACGAAATATCAGGCCATTTCTGTAGGACGGGTTATGACCTGTGTGCTTGGAATGGTAGTGCGAAGAGAACGCGAGATCCGTGCGTTTGTGAAAACTCCGTTTTACCGCGTACTCAGCTGCATTGCCCTTGAGGGAGAAAACTTTGAGGGAGAATGGAGAGCTGTGGAAGGCAGCAGATATTTCCAGACTCCTTATCTGTATAAAGAGAACGGATTTAAAGAGAAAGCCTATGCTGAAAAACTGATACAGGAGCTGTCTGTGAGTCAGCCACTGCAATGTACAGTAGAGAAAATCGAGCGGAAAAAAGAGAACAGGAATCCGCCGCTTTTATTTAACCTGGCGGAGCTTCAGAATGTGTGCTCCAAGCTGTTCAAGATCAGCCCGGATGAGACATTAAAAATCGTACAGGAACTGTATGAAAAGAAACTGGTCACTTATCCCAGAACAGATGCCCGTGTATTGTCTACTGCGGCAGCAAAGGAGATTTATAAGAATATTTCCGGACTGCGTAATTATGAACATACAGCGGAAATCGCACAGCACATTATTGAACAGGGAAATTACAAAAATCTGGCAAAGACCAGATATGTTAATGATAAGCAGATCACAGACCATTATGCAATCGTACCCACAGGCCAGGGCTTAAACACATTGAGAAGTGTTTCTCTTACTGCGCAGCGTGTATATGAGACCATTGTCAGAAGGTTTGTATGTATTTTTTATCCTCCTGCAGTATATCAGAAGATCAGTCTTGTGACAAAAATTCAGAATGAGAGCTTCTTTTCTTCATTTAAAGTACTGCTGGATGAAGGGTATTTAAAAATTGCCACAAATTCTTTTGCGAAGCGAAAAGCAGCAGATGCCATGAGCAGTGTGAACAGAGCCGGTGCAGCGGACAGTGAGGGAAGTGAAGAGGAAGATCCGGATACAGGAAAAAACGGCGGGAACAAAGCTGATGATTCGGCTGAGGATATGGCATGTGATACCAGACTTCTTGCCGCATTGCAGAACCTGAAAAAAGGTGATATACTCTCTGTGGACAGCCTGAGTATCAAAGAGGGCGAGACATCGCCGCCAAAGCGTTATAATTCCGGTTCTATGATTCTTGCAATGGAGAATGCAGGTCAGCTGATCGAGGACGAAGAGCTTCGTGCCCAGATTAAAAGCTGCGGAATCGGAACCAGTGCCACCAGAGCGGAAATTCTTAAGAAACTGTGCAATATCAAATATCTGGCACTCAATAAGAAAACCCAGGTGATCACTCCAACCCTTCTTGGAGAGATGATCTTTGATGTGGTAAACTGCTCCATCAGACAGCTTCTGAACCCGGAACTGACTGCAAGCTGGGAAAAAGGACTGAATTATGTGGCAGAGGGCAGTATTACAGAACAGGAATATATGGATAAGCTGGAACATTTTGTGCGCCTTCGCACCAGACAGGTGGAGGACAGCAATATCCAGCCATATCTGAGACAGTTCTTTGATGCTGCAGCAGTGAATTATAAGGATTCATCTGAAAAAAACAGTGCGAAAACAACAGGCAGATCAACGTCCGCAGCGGGACGATCACGTACCTGCAGAAAGCCGTCTGCTTCAAAGTAGTGTGTATTTGTGACAGATAAAAGAAAACATGTCATCATAGCGAGAGAAAAGAGGAAAATATTATGTTAAAAGATTTTACAATTGCAAACCTTCTGGATCTGAACGAAACAATCGCAAAGGATTTATTTGAAGGAAAAACATATCCATGGGAAGTATTACCGGAGATCGGAGATTTCATTCTGAAACTGGGACAGACCTTAAGTGAAGAAGAATACGACCACCCGTCAGAAGATGTATGGATTGCTAAGAGTGCCAAAGTGGCACCTACAGCCTGTATCAACGGTCCGGTCATCATAGGTAAAGAAGCAGAAGTACGCCACTGTGCATTTATACGCGGAAAAGCAATTATAGGTGAGGGTGCAGTAGTAGGTAATTCTACGGAATTAAAGAATGCGGTACTTTTCAACAAGGTACAGGTTCCGCACTACAATTATGTAGGCGATGCAGTTCTCGGCTACAAATCCCATATGGGTGCAGGTTCCATCTGTTCCAATGTAAAATCTGACAAGAAACTGGTAGTTGTAAAAGACGGTGACGAGAAGATTGAAACAGGTCTGAAGAAATTCGGCGCAATGCTTGGAGATAACGTAGAAGTGGGATGCGGTTCCGTATTAAATCCCGGAACTGTGATCGGACGCTTCTGCAACATTTACCCACTTTCCTCAGTAAGAGGCTGCGTACCTGCAAATCACATTTACAAGTCAAAAACAGAAATTGCAGAAAAGAGAAGTTGAAAATATAGAAGAGGCAGGTTGTATGAAGGATATTATTTCAGTCATACAGCCTGCCCTTTTATATTTTTATGTCTGTCTGATATAGAAGATATTTGTTGTACCTGATATTACATATGAAATAAAAGTTTTCTCAGGATTACCAGAATGGTAATGTGCACCGGATAAAACCAGTAAAAAACATATTTCAGAAATTTTCCTTTTACAAATCCACGTTCACCATTGTACATATTAATGGAAAGAAAAGCAAAGCAGGCTTTCCATTCATAGTAAAGCCAGCAGCTTCCGATGATCGCCTGGGCGGTTTTATCGTTGCGGAACCAGTACATGATCAGCAGGAATACAAATCCCCGCCATCCGTAATCTGCCTTCAGAAACACAGAGACAGTCAGCAGTGCCAGCACGCAGACAAGCTGCATTCTCTGATTATCCCAGAAGTATTCCAGGGCACAGAATGCCAGGTATCCCAGAAACAGGGTGAAAAATACATTCTGTTTTTCATATCTCCAGGTGTTGGTAAACATGAAGTTCCATGGAATCTCAGAGATACATGCAAATAGAAACAGATTCAGGCCATATTTCTTACGGTTATGTGTATGCAGAAATCCTTCCACTAACAGAAAACAGAAAATTGGAAAAGCGGCCCTGCCGATATCCCGGAAAATCCGATACCAGCTGTAATCCACGCCGCCGAAACTGAAAAGGGTTGCAGTTGTGGCAGGATAATTATACAGGATCATTAAGCCGGTATGGTCGATCAGCATCAGGGTGATAGCAATTAATTTTAAAGCGCTTCCGCTCAGAACCTGAAATTTTGCAGGGAGAAAGGAAGCAGGTAACTTTGTTGTCATAATAGAAATCCCTTCATTAATAGAAATTAGAACTATTTTACCACAAAAAATCAAAGATGGTTAAAAATTTTACAATTTATGACTGGACGAATCAGCACTTTTGTGAGAAAATAACACTAGGTTGTTAGGCATACTCCTCTGAAGTCATTCAGCAGACATCGGAGTTTTATCCTGTGCAGTTCATTCAGCAGTTCTGTACAGTGGAGAGTATAACAACATGAAGTTAATCTATACTTGAAAGGAGTTTTACAATGATTTATTCACGCGAAGTAGAAGAAATGTGCCCAGTTGCACAGGGCGTTCATCATGGCGCCGCTCCAATCCCAGAAGAAGCTAAATGGGTACAGGCAAAAGAAGTCAAAGACATTTCCGGTCTTACACACGGTGTTGGCTGGTGTGCACCACAGCAGGGTGCCTGCAAGCTTACATTAAATGTTAAAGAAGGTATCATCCAGGAAGCACTGGTTGAGACAATCGGATGTTCAGGTATGACTCACTCTGCAGCTATGGCTTCCGAGATTCTTCCGGGACTTACAGTTATGGAGGCACTGAACACTGACTTAGTTTGTGATGCGATTAATACAGCTATGAGAGAACTCTTCCTTCAGATCGTTTATGGACGTACACAGTCTGCATTCTCAGAAGAAGGACTTCCAGTAGGTGCTGGACTTGAAGACCTTGGTAAAGGACTTCGTTCTCAGGTTGGTACAATGTATGGAACTCTGAAAAAAGGACCTCGTTACCTTGAAATGGCAGAAGGTTATGTAACAGGTATTGCTCTTGATGCAGATGATGAGATCATCGGATATCAGTTCGTAAGCCTTGGAAAAATGACTGATTTCATCAAAAAAGGCGATGACCCGAATACTGCATGGGAAAAAGCAAAAGGTCAGTATGGCCGTGTTGCAGACGCTGTTAAAATTATCGACCCAAGAAAAGAATAATTTAGGAGGTAACAGGAAATGGCTTTATTTGAATCATATGAGAGACGAATTGACAAGATCAATTCTGTTTTAAACAGCTATGGCATTGCTTCTATCGAAGAAGCTGAGAAAATCACAAAAGACGCAGGTCTTAATGTTTACGATCAGATCAAAGGCATTCAGCCAATCTGTTTTGAGAACGCTTGCTGGGCATATACAGTAGGTGCTGCAATCGCAATCAAAAAAGGATGCAAAAAAGCAGCAGACGCAGCAGCAGCTATCGGAGAAGGTCTTCAGGCTTTCTGTATTCCTGGATCCGTTGCTGATACACGTAAAGTAGGTCTTGGACATGGTAACCTTGGTAAAATGCTTCTTGAAGAAGAAACAGAGTGCTTCTGCTTCCTGGCTGGACACGAGTCTTTCGCAGCAGCTGAAGGTGCTATCGGTATCGCTGAGAAAGCTAACAAAGTTCGTCAGAAACCATTACGTGTTATCCTGAACGGTCTTGGAAAAGATGCTGCTCAGATCATCTCCCGTATCAATGGTTTTACATATGTAGAGACAGAATACGATCCATACAAGAACGAAGTGAAAGAAGTATTCAGAAAAGCATACTCCGAAGGACTTCGTGCAAAAGTTAACTGCTACGGCGCTAACAGCGTTCCGGAAGGTGTTGCTATCATGTGGAAAGAAGACGTTGACGTTTCTATCACAGGTAACTCCACAAACCCGACACGTTTCCAGCATCCGGTTGCAGGTACATACAAGAAAGAACGTCTTGAAGCAGGTAAGAAATACTTCTCAGTTGCTTCAGGTGGTGGTACAGGACGTACACTTCACCCGGACAACATGGCAGCAGGTCCAGCTTCCTACGGTATGACAGATACATTAGGACGTATGCACTCTGATGCACAGTTCGCTGGTTCTTCTTCCGTACCGGCTCACGTAGAGATGATGGGTCTCATCGGCGCTGGTAACAACCCGATGGTTGGTATGACAGTTGCAGTAGCTGTTTCCATCGAGGAAGCTGCTAAAGCTGGTAAATTCTAAGAAAAAACCTTGATTTTATAAGTCTTTGAGGACTTTTGGATATTTTTCCAAGAGTCCTTTTTTTAATAAAAATATTTGGGTGTGGACTTATATCACACCCTTAAGTCCACGCCACGTCCACATTGAAATGAAATGTGGACTTGATAATCGTGCTTGAACACGTGGATTTATTGTGATATCATATTTTTTACAGGCAAAAAACAAACACATGTTCTACAAAAGGGAGCAATACAATGAAAAAGACCGTGACGGAAAGATTCTTCATAATGGGGAGATCAAATACTTCTGTCACTTTTTTGAGTCATATAGGCATGCTATTTACAACAAAAAATAAATATTTCTTTAATTTTATTGGTATTCTATTTACATGGTATAAAGAGTAATATACTCTGAAAAAGTACATGCGAGTACTAATAATAAGAAAATAATAAGAAGAGAGGTATTACAATGAAGAAGAAACTAATTACGATCATAATTGGCATGGTGTTTTGTATCGGATTGATTGGAGGCTGTGCAAGTAAAGAGACAAATCACGATAATGTTGCAACAAGTGTTACTGAAGAGTCTAAACAGGAAGGCGTAAAAAAAGAAAAGGAGCTTACAGGAACAATCGATGAGATTAAGGATTTTCAATTTGTTATTATAGACGATGAGAACACACCATATAGTTTTACTTTTGAAGAAAAGCCGGATGGATTAGAGAGCGTTTGCAACGGAGATACTGTGATTGTAAAATATATAGGAACAATTTCTGAAGTTGATCCATTTGAAGGAGAGGTAATATCTGTTGAAAAGACAAAGTAAAATAAGAGCAGCTATTAAATTATCGGTTTTTATTATTCTTTTATGTATGATGTTGAGTGGATGTGCAGAAAAAAAAGAAAAACTGCCAACAGCAACTTATATGGGAGGAAACAATACTATTACAGAGATTTGCAAAGAACTTAGTTCTGCGGGAGCTTCACATGTAGATACATTTCAAGAATGGGTGACCGATTTCGCAGATTCTGCAGGAAAGAATGCAAAGTTAAAGGATAGCTGGTCAGATCCTGAAAAAATGAATACTGATACCGGTAAATGTATGGATGGTTGGGAAAAAACTCATGACTATTCAGACACCGATTGCAGAATGACAGCCTTCCTTCTGCTGGATGGGCTGCTTCACGCGGAATCAACAGAAGCTGACTATAACGGCACGTATTTGATGTTCGATACGGAAGCAATAGATAATGCAGACAGATATAAAACAATAAAACAGAAGATAAACATGTTTACTACATTATATGGGGAAAAGCATGTTACGGATGAGAAACATCCGGAAACAACATCTTCTGATAGCTGGAAGCAATATGGTTTTCAAATAGATAGTGACAGGATTTCGCTGCTTAGTATTGCAATATACGACCCGGATTCTGATGTTATTTTTGTAGGACATACCGGTTTATTAATAAAATACAGTGACTATTATTTATTTGTGGAAAAAATTGCATTTGAACAACCGTATCAGGCAACAAAGGTGCATAATATGGATGAATTGCTTAATATCCTTTCACTGAGACCAGAGTATTTCGGAGAAGAGGGAGAAGCCGGTCCATTTGTATATAATAATGGAGAATATGTGGGAACATTAACGAATAATAATAATTAACAGAGGATAAAAAACTGGTAAACTGTCGTTATAGACAGACATTGGTTATTTCTGGTACAATAAATAAAAATTGAACGTGAGGGATAAAATATGTTTACAAAAGAAGATAATCAGGTATTAGATCGTATATTAAATGCCAGAAAAACTTGCCGTGCATTTGCGGAGAACGTGCCGACTGATGATGAAATCAAAGAAGTAATCCAGGCTGGATGTATCGCACCATATGCGTCCATTGATGCAAAAGCGGTTACACCGTTCCGCCATTTTTTTGTAATTAAAAAGGATGATCCGAAAATGGAACAAATAGATGCGTTTATCAGGCAGCAGAGCCAGGTAGATTTAGATGCAAGAATCAAAGAAGAAGAGACAGATCCTTTTTTGAAAGAAAATGGAGAAGGTGTCAAAAAATTGTGGAAACATGTTGCGGAATGCGGGGAAAGCACCTTCCCAAATCCACCCTGTCTGATCATTGCGGCCGAGTGGCGTGGCGCCAGAAGAGCAGAACATCAGAGTCTTGCACATATGATGCAGAATATGTGGATTAAAGCTACTGCATTTTCAGCTTATTTCTGTTACAGAAAATATGGTAAATAATCAGGATTTCTGCGATATGCTTGGACTTCCGGTTGGTAGGTATGGATTTCTTGCATGTGTGCTTGGATATGCAAAAGAAAATAATGCACCGCAGCATCCAAGGGCAACGACACAGATTCATTGGCTGTAAATCAGATGACAGAGTATAATATTTAGACAATCACAATTCGTGAAGGCGTAAAACAAAGTGTGTGAGTTAAGAAAAGTATTTTTCAAAACATACACACTTTGTTTGATTCTTCTCGTTGAAATTATCGCAACTATTCGTTAAAGCTGCCTTTTGCGAATAGTTGAAACGATGCGCTCTATCGACCGAACACCAAGTCTTGCGCCTTTATAACGACCAATTGTCACCAAAAACATTGCTTGCATATCTTTTTCAAATTTATATTCTGATCGCTCTTCCAAATATTTTTCAATCAAACCAGATAATTCTTCCGATATAGTCATCCATAAAGATTTTTGTTTTGTCCGGTACACATAAAACCTGTGATTTTTTAAATCAAAGTCCTGAATGTTAAGTTCAGCCAGTTCAGAAATCCGGATTTCAGTTTCAAGTAAAAGTTTGCAAATGATTTCATCACGTAATCCATATTGTTCATGAAATCTTTTTTTTCTGGATGAAAAGTCTGTTTCAGGGTTTATGATTACGTCATTCCTTGTTTCTATGTTATCTGTTTTATCTGTATTTGATTCATTCAAATTTTTTGATTTATCATCTGACTTTAGATCCTTCTTCGAGTTTTCCTGATTTTTATTCTGTTTTGGTTTTTCTGCAAAAATAAACGGATTTCCGGAAAGCTGTCCGTTTTTGGCAAAAAAGGTAAAATATGCTGAAATACAGGAAATACGTGTTTTTATCGATGAAATCGAGTATGGAGATGCCGGAGGCTTCCTGTCCGCATACGTTGGCAACGATATAAACTTCTTCCAATTTTCCGGTGGAAAGTTGTGTTTCCACTTCGAAAGTACGAATGCTTTCTACCTCTTTACCGAAAAAATCGATACGATAGGGCAATTCGTTGGTATACGAAAAGACGTCGAGAATACTACCCCGTACAGCAAACTG
>ENA-OPSF01002816-OPSF01002816.1-human-gut-metagenome-genome-assembly--contig:-NODE-2816-length-9988-cov-2.898721_pt1 | contig 9988 bp, 6 predicted proteins | sample MGYA00241452_ERZ501896 | MGnify/ENA primary metagenome ERZ501896 (study PRJEB25962, sample SAMEA2042111) | human gut metagenome | biome: human gut; feature: human-associated habitat; material: faeces... | reverse complement strand
AAATTACTGCCTCCGGTCAGGTGCTGGATGCGCAGAACGAACCGCTTATCGGTGTTAGTGTACAGGAAAAAGGAACGACTAACGGGGCGGTGACCGATATTGACGGGAAGTTTTCGCTGGAGGTAGCCCCTGACGCTGTGTTAACCATCTCTTTTATCGGATATATCTCGAAAGAAATCACACTGAAAGGAGAGAAAGAGCTGAAAGTGGCCTTGGTGGAAGATACGCAGACGCTGGACGAAGTGGTCGTGGTCGGTTATGGCACACAGAAGAAAGTGAACCTGACCGGAGCTGTCGAACAGGTGACCAGCGAAGTGTTTGACAATCGTTCCGTTCCCAATGTGACACAAGCCCTGCAAGGTTCGATCCCCAACTTGAACATCCAGTTGACTGACGGCAAGCCGACCCGTTCGGCGAGTTATAATGTCCGCGGTACGACTTCGATCGGGCAGGGTGGTAGCGCGTTGGTCCTGATCGACGGTGTGGAAGGTGATCCCTCGATGTTGAACCCGAACGATATCGCCAGCGTGTCTGTCTTGAAAGATGCCGCTTCGGCTGCCATCTATGGGGCGCGTGGTACTTTCGGGGTCGTACTGATCACCACCAAAGAGCCGACTAAGGACAAGACTTCCATTACCTATTCCGGAAATTTCGCCATGCAGAAACCGGTGACGGTTCCCGACTTCGTGACCGACGGATATGAATATGCCAGTCATTTCTATGAAGCCTATCATGCATGGAACAACTATTCGGCCGACCCTAAGAACATTAACAAGACGCAGGAATTCTCCCTCGGCTGGCTGGAAGACTTCAAAAGACGGAAGGAGCAGGGCATAACTGACGAGGTGACGGTCGATGCTACCGGCAAATATGTCTATTACGGCAACGAGGATTATTATGACGCCCTGTACAAGAAAACGACTTTCGCACAGGACCATAACTTGTCGGTGACCGGTAACAACGGGAAACTGAACTACTACGTTTCCGGACGGTTCTATGGCTACGACGGTTTGTTTCGCTATAATACCGACAATTATAAGATGATGAACCTGCGTGCGAAAGGTTCCGTACAGGTGTTCGACTGGCTGAAGATCGAGAACAATATGGATTTTTCCAATATGGATTACCATAACCCGATCAACGTCGGCGAAGGCGGCTCCATCTGGCGTAACATTTCCGATGAAGGTCATCCGACCTCGCCTATCTTCAACCCCGACGGTAGCCTGACTTTCTCGGCCGCTTATTCGGTCGGTGACTTTATCTATGGCAAGAACGGTATCGATACCAATAACAAGGTGTTGAAGAATACGACCGGCTTTACTGCTTCCTTTCTGGAAAACAAGTTGCACGTACGGGGCGACTTCACGTTCCGCAACACGGACGAGGGACAAACGCAACGCCGTATACCGGTTCCCTACAGCACGCACGAAGGGCAGACGGTCGAACTGAGCGCCAAATACAATGACTTGAAGGAAAGTAATATGCGGACCGAGTATATTGCGACCAACCTGTATGCCGATTATGAGGATACATTCGGTGATGCGCATTATTTCAAGGGTATGGTCGGTTACAACTATGAACAGTCTACTTATAAGAGCACCTATGTGCAGCGCAACGGGTTGCTGCTCGACGATTCGGAAAACATCAACTTGGCGCTGGGAGATGCGATCACTACGTCGGGAGGTTATAACAGATGGCGCGTGGCAGGTGGCTTTTTCCGTCTGAACTATGCGTTCAAGGATCGCTATCTGTTGGAAGTGAATGGACGCTATGACGGTTCTTCCAAATTCCCGACCGATCAGCAATGGGCGTTCTTCCCTTCTGTCTCCGGTGGATGGCGCGTGTCGGAAGAGGCGTTCTGGAAGGTGAACCCGGATTTGTTCTCCAATCTGAAAATACGTGCTTCATACGGTTCGTTAGGGAATGGTAATGTTTCTCCCTATAGCTTCCTCGAGTTGTTGAGCATCAGCACTTCCGGTCGTGTCCTGAACGGTTTGAAGAACAAGTATACGAGTGCTCCTGCCGTCATGCCTGACGGACTGACCTGGGAAACGGCAACGACGACCGATGTCGGACTGGACTTCGGCATGTTGAACAACCGCTTGCAATTTAACGGTGACTATTACATCCGTAAGACAACGGATATGTACACGGTCGGCGAAACGCTTCCCGATGTGTTCGGCGCCTCTTCTCCCAAAGGCAACTATGCCGACATGACGACCAAGGGATGGGAAATCACGCTGACTTGGCGCGACCAGTTCACATTGGCGGAGAAACCGTTCAACTACGAGATCCGTGGTACGCTGTCCGACTATATCTCGACCATCGACCGCTATAACAACCAGACAGGTAACCTGGATGACTACTATGCCGGCAAGCGTGTAGGTGAAATCTGGGGATATGTGACTGAAGGGCTGTTCAAGGATCAGGCTGATATTGACAGCCATGCCGACCAGACACTGATCCAGTCTTCATCCAAGCGCATCACCTATCCGGGAGATGTGAAGATCAAGGACCTGAACGGTGACCATGTGATCGACTACGGCAATAATACCGTGGACGACCACGGTGACAAGACCGTGATCGGAAATGCGTTGCCTCGCTATGCGTATAGCATCAACCTTTCCGGTGACTGGAACAACTTCTTCCTTTCCGCCTTCTTCCAGGGGGTGGGTAAACAGGATTGGTATCCCAGTTCGGAATGTATTTTCTGGGGACAGTATAACCGCCCGTATAACAACATGCCTACTTGGCATCAGGGCAATTATTGGACAGAAGACAATACGGATGCTTATCTGCCCCGTTATGCCGGCTATAATGCTTCCCTGAAGTCTACACCGCAGACCCGCTACTTGCAGAATGTCGCTTATATCCGTCTGAAGAACCTGCAATTCGGCTACACCTTGCCACAGCCGATCGTTTCGAAAGCCAAATTGCAGAATGTACGGGTTTATATTTCGGCCGAGAATCTCTGGTGCTGGTCCCCGCTCTACAAGCATACGCGTGACCTCGACGTGACGAACATCTACGGTTCCGATCCCGACCTGACGGATGCCGATATGTCGTCCGGACTGAACGGGAACCGTGGTAGCGGTGACGGGAACAGCTATCCGCAGATGAAGAGTGTGAGTTTAGGTTTATCAGTAACATTTTAATTAAAGAACTATCAACGACATGAAACGGATTATATATTCTTTTGTATCAGTCTGTTTACTCCTTTCGTCCTGCTCAATGGACGAGACACCGCAGGCTTCGGTGGACAAAGACACAGTCTTCAGGACGGAGAAAGGGCTGGAAACATATTCCTATTCTTTCTATAATATGCTCCCTTCCGTCAGTGACGGTTTCAGGCAGGATGCCATGTGCGATTATGGAGCGGTGACCAGCTTCGACAACTTTATCCGCGAAGGGGCTTACTCGGCCGAGTTGAGCAGCGGGTGGTCGTGGAGCGATCTGCGCAACATCAACTACTTTATTGAGAACTGTACGAACGAGGCGGTCGATGAATCTGTCCGTAACAACTATATCGGCTTGGCCCGCTTTTTCCGCGCTTACTTCTATTACGAGATGGTAGTACGTTTCGGCGATGTGCCTTGGATAGACCGTACGTTAGGTGTGGACGACGAGTTGCTGTATGCTCCCCGCGATTCGCGGACTATCGTCATGGATCATGTGTTGGAAGACCTGGACTTCGCTTGTGAGAATATCTCGCGGACGAAGGACGAAACCGGTTCTCTGGTGACGAAATGGGTGGCTTATGCGTTGAAATCCCGTATCTGCCTCTTCGAAGCTTCTTTTCGCAAGTATCATACGGAGTTGGGATTGACCGACTCGGCCGACGAATGGTATCAGGAGGCTGTCCGTGCTGCCGAAACGGTTATGAAGGAAAGCGGCCATTCTATTTATACGGGTGAGGGTACGGATGCTTCTTTCCGCTCGCTGTTCATCAGTGATAAGCCGGTAACTAGCGAAGTAATGCTGGCGAGCTGTGCCGATGCCGGGCTGGCTGTGTTGGGCGAAGCTAACTGGTGGTGGACTTCAGGCACGTACGGAGCGCGTTTCAGTATGATCCGTACCTTTGTCAATACTTTCCTGAATACGGATGGGACACCGTTTACGGATCGTGCCGGTTACGAGACGATGGAGTTCTATGACGAATGCCAGAACCGTGACGCACGCCTTGCCCAGACGATCCGCACACCTGGGTATGAACGCGACGGGGTGCCTGCCGCTCCTAACTTCAACGGTTATTCCTATACGGGCTACCAACCGATCAAATATACGTTGGATGATACCAAATACGATGCCGGTGCTTTGAATACGAATGCGATTCCGTTGTTCCGTTATGCCGAAGTCCTGCTGAACTATGCCGAGGCAAAAGCTGAGTTGGGGACGCTGACGGATGCGGATTGGGCGAATACGGTCGGTGTGCTGCGTGCACGCGCCGGTATCACTGGCGGTCTTTCTGCCAAGCCGACCAAGGTGGATGCTTATTTCCAGCAAAACTATTTCCCGAATATTTCCGATCCGGTCATCCTCGAAGTGCGTCGTGAGCGCTCCATCGAATTGGCTCTGGAGGGGTTCCGCTTCACCGACCTGAAGCGTTGGAAACGCGGTGAGCTGATGACGATGCGTTGGACTGGTATATATGTTCCCGCCTTGAATGTCCAGATGGACCTCGACAAAGACGGTACGCCGGACGTGATCTTCTATAAGGGAGAGAAGCCGACCGGTCTGCCTGCTTCCTGTACGCCTGTTTCGGTAGGAGAGGGCACGCAGCAGGGATTGACCGGGGCGGATTCGGGTAATCTGACTTGGTCGGACGATGATCCGCGTATCTGGTATGACGATGGCCGCCAGTATTACTACCCGATCCCTCAGTCGGCAATCATCAAAAATGGAAACCTGAAACAGAATCCGGGTTGGTAAATGTGTAATCGATAAATGATAAGGATATGAAAAAGACAATAAGTGTATTTGTTTCGGTCCTCCTGCTGGCAGCTTTGCTCCAGTCATGGGCCATGAAAGAATCCCATCCGGCCACTGGTGGGAAGAGCGAACTGAACGTGGCGACTTTCAACCTCCGTATGGACACGGAGAAGGATGGCGTGAATGCCTGGCCGAACCGCAAAGAGATGGTGAAAGGACTGATCCGCTTTCACGATTTCGATATCTTCGGGACACAGGAAGGGTTCAAGCACATGTTGGACGGGGTTGCCGAGTTGGATGGGTATGCCTATATCGGTGCTGGGCGCGATGACGGCGAGGATGCGGGCGAACATTCCGCTATCTTCTATAAGACCAGTCGTTTTGATTTGTTAGACAAGGGGAATTTCTGGTTTTCCGAAACACCGGATGTTCCGGGCAAGGGCTGGGATGCTACTTGCTGCAACCGTATTTGTTCCTGGGGTAAGTTTCGCGATAAGGAGAGTGGCAAGGTGTTCTATTTTTTCAATTCCCATTACGACCATCAGGGGAAGGTGGCACGCCGGGAATCCTCCAAACTGCTGATCGCTCGTATCAAGCAGATTGCCGGAACGGATGCGACGGTCTTTGCGACGGGAGACTTCAATGCCGTTCCGACCGATGAACCGATGGTGACGCTAGCATCCGACGGTCTGTTGCTGGACTCGTATGACCTGAGCGAGCAGCCGCGTTATGGTACGGAAGGTACTTACAACAGCTTCAAGACGGATTCCGAGATGATGAACCGCATCGATTATATCTGGGTGACGAAGGGGACGAAGGTGAAAAAGTATGCTGTTCTCAACGATATGCAGTACGGTCGTTTCCCGTCGGATCATTTTCCCGTGATGATACAAGTCACGTTTTAAAGTTTATTTGAATGACAGGTACGGTGTGAGCCGTTTCTTGTCCGTATCTGTAAATTCTTCTATCAATTGCAGGTTCTCCCATCCGGAGAGCCTGCTTTTTTGTTTCCGGAGCTGTTCGATCGCTTTTGCCTGTCGGTAGTCGAGGTAAGGGTGTTTGCGGAGAGCGGCGGCGGGTAAGGCGTTGACCTCTAACCGGCGTACATGGAGCGTGTCGGCAATGAACCAGGGGGCGAGGGCTTGGTAGCGTTCTTCATCGATCCCATACACTTCCGCCAACTGGCTGACATCGTAGAAGCCCCCTAAGAGTTCTCTGTATTTCATGATCCGCCGAGCGAAGGTGCTGCCGATGCCAGGGACTTTTTTCAGGATCGTGGTGTCGGCGGTGTTGAGTTCGACGAGGGTTCCCGGCGCGTACTTTTCCGTTCGAGTGTATAGGGTATATCCTTTCCTCTTCTTGCCTGTAGGGTAGGAGTTGTTACCTGTAAGGGTAGGACTTTTATCTTTAAGGGTATTCTTGGTTTTATTCGGATGAGGTCCGGATTCTTTCCGGATGAAATTTTTTCCCCCTTCGGATGTATTTTTTCCGGTGATGATCCGTCTTTCGCCCGGTGCTTGTCGGTTTTCCGTTCGATGGGCATCTGTCTGCGCTTCGATAGGCATCCGTTTCGTGTTTGTCCAAAGCAATAAGATCCAGGAAATAGTGATGAGGCAAAGGAGTAAAGCCAGTGCTCTCCGTTCGCCTTTGGAGAAGTAGAGAAGGTCGCGCCAGTTCATGGTAAGAAAGTATTTTTTCGAATGGTTTTGGTCTCCATAAGACAGTTATTATTAAATGAATACTATTTTACAAAGGTATAAGTTCTCTGCCGATATGCAAGGAACTTACGGGTTTATTTTAAAATAGTTTCTTCAGCTGGTCAAGCAGGCCGAGTTCGTTTAGGAATACGATGCCGATGGCGATCGGGGAAACGTATTTCATGAAGAAGACATAAATGGAGAAGAGACGGAACTTGATCGTCCCTTCGTTGGTCAGCTCGGCTTTCAGGATTTTCTTGTCGACACGTGTTCCGACGAAGATGCAGGTCAGCATTCCTCCTAACGGCAGCATGATCTTGGCCGTCAGGTAATCCAGTGCATCGAAAAAGATCAGTCCACCTATCGTGAACTCTTTTAATAATCCGAACGAGAGTGAACTGAGAATGCCTAAGATGAATACACCGATCGAAACGAGCCAAGCCGCTCTTTTCCTTGTCATACGGAACTCTTCATGGATATAGGCGGTCACCACTTCATGCAAGGAAATGGTAGAAGTCAGTGCCGCCATCGCCAGCAAGATATAGAAAATAAGCGACCACAAGCTGCTGAACGGTAACTGCTCGAATACATTGGGCAAAGTGATGAATACCAGTTGGGCGCCTGCCGATGGGGCAATCCCGAAGCTGAAGACTGCCGGGAAGATCATGATCCCTGCCAGGACTGCCACAAAAGTATTGATGATCGTCACCTGCCAAGCTGTTGCCAACATGTTGGTGTCTTTCCCGAAATAAGAAGAGTAGGTGATAAGGCAACCCATGCCGAGACTCAGCGAAAAGAACGCCTGCCCGACGGCACTCAGTACAACGGATGAAGTCAGCTTGCTGAAATCCGGTTTGAACAGGTACATCAGTCCCGCTTCTGCATTTGGCAGCGTGACGGAGCGTACACACATCACGACCAGGATAAAGAACAGGAGTGGCATCATGATCTTGGAGGCCCGTTCGATGCCTTTCTCCACACCTGAGGCAATCACGAAATGCGTCAGTCCGATAAAGACTGCTGTCCAGAAGATCGGCCGGAGTGCATTGGAAGAGAAGTTGTCGAAGCCGGCGGTAAAGTCCACCCCCGGCGTACTGTAGAGGCTGCCGTTTACTGTCTGCCAGACGTATTCGAGTGTCCAGCCGGAAACGACCGCATAGAAGCCCAGGATCAGGAAAGCGGCCAGGATGCCGTTGTATCCGATCCAGCACCATTTCGTCCCGGGGGCCATTTTCTTGAACGAACCGACCGTATTGCTGCGGGAGTAGCGGCCGATAAAGAATTCGGTTACCATTACCGGAATTCCTAAGAATATCATGAAGAGAATATAGATAAGCAAGAATGCGGCACCGCCGTTCGTCCCTAACATATAAGGAAAACGCCAAATACTTCCCAGTCCTACGGCGCATCCTACGGTAGCTAGGATAACTCCGAGTTTACTACCGAATGTGACTCTGTTGTCCACCATGTTTGAATGAATAATTAAGAATTAAAGATTAAGAAATAATTGCCCTCTTTTCACTTTCAACTTTCCCCTTTCAACTGTTGAACCGTTCCGTCCTTGATATGGATCACGCGGTCTGTATCGGTTGCCAGTTGCTCGTCGTGTGTGACGATGACGAATGTCTGGTGCATCTGGTTGCGCAAGTCGAAGAAGAGCTTGTGCAGCTCTTCCTTGTTCTTGGTATCCAGGCTTCCTGATGGTTCGTCTGCGAGGATTACGGACGGGTTGTTGATGAGGGCGCGGGCAACGGCTACGCGCTGTTTCTCTCCGCCTGACAGTTCGTTCGGTTTGTGGGACATCCGATCGGTCAGGTTCATGAAGTCAAGAATCTCCTTCGCCCTTTTCTCGGCTACAGCCGGTTTTTCACGGGCGATCAGTGCCGGGATCATCACGTTCTCCAAAGCCGTGAACTCCGGGAGAAGCTGATGGAACTGGAAAACGAAGCCGATGTTCCGGTTGCGGAATGCCGCCAGTTTTTCTTCCGAAAGGCGGACGGTTTCGGTCCCGTTTATATATAGTTTGCCGCTGTCCGGAGCATCAAGTGTCCCGATGATCTGAAGCAGGGTAGTTTTTCCCGCCCCGCTCGGACCGACAATCGCTACGATCTCACCTTCGCCTATCGTCAAGTCGATTCCTTTCAATACTTGCAGGGAGCCGAAGCTTTTGGTTATTCCTTCTGTTTGTATCATATCAGTTGAAAGTTGAAAGTTGAAAGTTGAAAGTTGTATAAGGAAAAGAATAACTTCTCATTTTCAACTTTCAACTTTCAACTGGTTAATAACATATGAGGCTAAGTAGCATCCGAATATTGCCGGCATATAGGAAACGGTTCCGGTCGTTGTCCGTTTGCATTGTTCGCCTTCCACTTCTACGACGGCATCAGGATTGGCTATCTCGGTAGAGAAGACAACCGGAATCCCTTTGTTGACGCCCAGACCGCGCAGTCGTTTGCGTACGGCTTTTGCCAATGCGCAGTTGCAGGTCTTCGAGATATCCGCGATCCTGACTTGTGACGGGTCCATCTTGGCTCCGGCACCCATTGAGGAAACGACAGGGATATTTCTCTGATAAGCGTGATACAAGAGGAATACTTTCGGACTGAGGGAATCGATCGCGTCGACGACAAAATCGTACCGGGTCGCCGAAAGTACCTCTTCTGTCCGTTCGTCGCGCAAAAATTCGTTCAGGACACCTAGTTTCAGACGGGGATTGATATCTAACAGGCGACGGGCTACGACTTCAGCTTTCGGCATCCCCAACGTCGAATGTAACGCTGGCGGTTGATATTGCTTTCGTTCACCGTGTCGGCGTCGACGATCGTCATGTGGCCGATTCCGGCGCGGCATATCTGTTCGGCAGCATAAGCTCCCACACCTCCTAGTCCCACTACCAGCACATGGCTATGTGCCAGCCGCTCCATCCGGTCGGCGCCTAACAAAAGTTCCGTCCGTGTGTTCCAATTGTAACTCATTAAAATGATTTTGGATGCAAAAGTAATAAATCAATCAGAAATGCCCTGCTATTTAGCCATCTTTTAACGAAAAAGGGGCGATACACTCCGATTGTGAGAGATAAGGAATAATTTGTATCTTTGTCCGCAATAAATTCAAATACTTATGAAGATACAACTCTATTGGCTGCTTTTGGCAGCTTTATTGTTATTGTCTGGAAAAGCAGACGCCGCAAATAACAAGAAACCGTTTGTCATCCCTGAATTGCAGGAATGGAGAGGAGCTCAGGGGATGTTCACTCCTACGGCTACATCCCGGATCGTGTATACCGGAAAAGATCCGTCTGTAGCCCGTGTTGCCAATCAGTTTGCCGAAGACTACGAGCTGATGTTCGGCCGTCGGATGCA
>ENA-OPSF01002808-OPSF01002808.1-human-gut-metagenome-genome-assembly--contig:-NODE-2808-length-10022-cov-2.147487_pt1 | contig 10022 bp, 6 predicted proteins | sample MGYA00241452_ERZ501896 | MGnify/ENA primary metagenome ERZ501896 (study PRJEB25962, sample SAMEA2042111) | human gut metagenome | biome: human gut; feature: human-associated habitat; material: faeces... | reverse complement strand
TGCGAATGAACTGTTTGAACTTTATAGTGATAATACCGACGATAACAGTGCCAGATATTCTTATTATAAGTTATCTGAGGAAGAGTGCTATAACTGGAAAGATACCCAGGAAGAATATCAGGATACGCCTACAAATCTTTGGGAAACCCATTATATAGCTATTGCTTCTGCTAACATGGCTTTGGAAGAGATTGAGAAACGGGGAAATCCGGAATCGTTGATGCCGCAGCGAGGAGAGGCTCTTGTTTGTCGGGCGTACAATGTATTAGCAAATATTTTTTGTAATGCTTATAATACTCATGCATCACAGGAATTAGGTATTCCTTATATGACTAAAGTTGAAACAACTGTGCAACCACAATACGGGCGGGGTACTTTGCAGGAGACTTATGAGAAGATTGAGAAGGACTTATTAGATGGTATGGCTCTTATTTCCGATGATAGTTATTCTGTGCCGAAATATCATTTCACAAGGAAAGCTGCATATGCTTTTGCTGCACGTTTCTATCTTTATTATATGAAGCCTGACTTTTCTAATTGTGATGAGGTGATAAAATATGCAGATCGTGTGTTGGGAAGTGATCCTGCTGCCGAATTACGGGATTGGGAAGCGTTGGGAAAACTCTCTGCTAATGATAATGTACAGCCCGACGCATATATTGCTTCTACAAGTAAGGCTAACTTGTTGATAGGTAGTACCGTATCTAACTGGGGTATTATTCTGAGTAATTACATGACAGGAAAACGTTATCTACATAATAAGTTAATTGCTTCTTACGAAACATCACGTTCTTCCGGATTATGGGGTATCCCTGACCGCATGTATATGCAGCCTTTTACAACATCGGGCTATGAATGCAGTATGTTGAGAAAGGGCGGTTATTATGCTGGTGACTACCTGTATTATATGCCTGTGATTTTCTCTACAGACGAGACTTTGCTTTGCAGGGCTGAGGCTTATACGCTGAAAAAGAACTATCCAATGGCTGCTGCAGATCTTACTACATGGGAGAAAGCATATACTTCTAATAAGCAAACTTTAACTCCGGGGATGATAAATGAGTATTATGATAAGATGGATTATTACAATCCGACACAAAATCCGACTCCCAAGAAAAAGCTTCAGCCTGATTTTACTATTGAATCAGGTATACAGGAGAACTTTATTCACTGCATTCTGCATATGAGACGTATTGCTACTTTGCACGAAGGTCTGCGCTGGCCGGATATTAAACGTTATGGAATTGTTATCTATCGCCGTTCTATTGCTAATAACAATATAGTCGTAACAGATGAAATGCCGGTAAATGACGCAAGACGTGCTATGCAAATTCCTAAGAGTGTAGTTCTGGCAGGAATGCAACCCAATCCACGTACTGAAAATTAAAAGGAGGAAATAATATGAAGAAATATTATATTTATATACTAACGGCTGTTTTGCCCATTCTTTGGGGAGCCTGTAATAATGGCGATGATATTGACACCAAGCATAGTATTTTTTCAACAGAGCCAATGGAACATAATGGTTTTGATGAATGGTTGCTTGCTAATTATACATATCCGTATAACGTTGATTTCAAGTATCGTATGCAAGATATTGAAAGTGATCACAAATATAATCTGGTACCGGCGGATTACGATAAATCGGTTGCTTTGGCCAAGATTATCAAGCATGTATGGATGGAGGCATATACTGAACTTGCCGGACCGGCTTTTCTTCGGTCTTATGTGCCAAAAACTTTTCACTTGATAGGTTCTCCGGCTTATGATAGCAGTGGTACGAAGGTGTTGGGTACTGCCGAGGGAGGAAAGAAGATAACATTGTACGAAGTGAACAGTCTGGACTTTGAGAATGTCGATATCGAAGTTTTGAATGAGTATTACTTTAAGACGATGCACCATGAATTTGCACATATCCTGCATCAGAAGCGTAATTATGACCCATCGTTTGATCGCATTACCGAAGGAAAATATGTTGGTTCCGACTGGTATTTCTATGTTGCTGAAAATGGAAATTCATATTTGCGAGAGGATGCGGATGCATGGCCGGAAGGATTTGTGACGGCATATGCGATGAGTGAGGCAAGAGAAGATTTTGTAGAGAATATCGCCATGTATGTTACTCACGATCAGGCTTACTGGGATAATATGCTGAAGGTTGCCGGAACTGCCGGAGCGGCTATTATTAATCAGAAGTTTACTATTGTATACAATTATATGCTTGAAACTTGGGGTATTAATTTAGATGATTTGCGTGAGATTGTGTTAAGGCGTCAGCAAGAAATTCCGGAGCTGGATTTAAGTACTATTGAATAAAACAGGAAGATTATGAAAAAGAATATAATGATTTATTTGTTGATGGCTCTTGTATGCTTTGGTTTGCAATCCTGTCTTTTCCAGGAAGAGGATTATTTTGATGATTCTTCAGCGAACCGTGCAACAGAGGAAGTGAAGCAATATAGTGAGCTATTAGAATCGGCATCTAATGGTTGGAGAATGGAATATTACATAGGTCAGGACTATGCTTTGGGAGGCATAACTCTTCTGTGCAAGTTTGATGGTCAGCGAGTTACAATGGCATCTCAAGGATACGAAGGCGATGAGACTATTTCCTCTCTTTATAAGGTTGTATCGGAGGAAGCTACTATGCTTACATTCGACACTTATAATGCTTTTATTCATGCATATGCCAAGCCACAAGGCGGAGGTTCCAACCCAAATGCCAACCTGCAAGGAGATTATGAGTTTATTATAAAAGAAGCTTCAGCCGAGAAAATTGTAATGCAGGGCAAAAAGTATGGAAATACGATAGTAATGTATGCGCTTCCGGATGATTTGAACTGGGAGGCATATATAAACTCTGTGAATGACGTAGAAGAGAATGCTTTCTTTATACAATATCAGTTGTTGGTTGATGGAAATTTAGTTGGTATGACGCAGCGAAGTAATTATACTTTTGTTATAGCCTATAATGATGGTGGTAACATTGTACAAGAGCAATCTCCTTTCCTTTTTACAACCGATGGCTTTCGTTTCCGGGAACCAGTTTCACTGGCAGGAGTAACTGTGCAAAATTTTGTGTGGGACCCTTCCTCCGAGCTTTTTACTTGTACTGACGAGGGGGCAACTAACGTTAAAATGAAAGGAATTTATCCGGAGGGATATATTAAATATAATGATTATCTAGGTAATTATACTCTTACCTGCAAGATGTATAAAGATAATAATTTGACAGACGAAGAATTACCAATATCTATTATAGAGGATGTAGAAAATAAGAGTTATATTCTCAAGGGACTAATTGGTGATATAGTGCTCGATTATGATAGAGGTGAAGGAATTATGTCCTTTAAGACTCAAAAGGTAGGTTATATATCAGGATATTATTTGGGATGTACTACATATTGTTATGCCATGGGATTTTATCCTACATATATTAGTTATCAGGCAGGTCTGATGTTTGGTTTTGTGGCAAATGTACAACAGTCTCCGTTTGGATTTACATTTGAGGATGATGGGGTATTCGAAGCAGTAGGTGGTGCAAAAGCTGATTATATGGCCTTCGACCGCTATTCGGCACCTGATTATAGTCAAAGTTCATATGTTCAAGGGGTGGCACGTATGTATGGAGAGATGGTCTTTATGAAAGTTGAGGAATAAATAAAAAACTAGATTATGAAAAATATACTGAATTTATACTTAATAATATTCTGCTTATTTTTTGTTGCAGGATGTTCTTCAGATGACGATGCTGCCACTGTAAAATTGACAATTATAAAATCAGATTTGGATATGAAAGCTAGTGGTGGCACTGGAACTGTCGAATTTGCAGCAACTGGAACTGTCACGGCTACGGTGAATGCCGATTGGTGTCAGGTAATCGAAGTTGCAGATCATAAAGTTTCCATTTCTGTAGATGCTAATACGGGTTATCCGGGGCGTAGCGCACAAATCGTTTTAACTGATGGTGTGAGTACGCAGCAAGCAACCATACTGCAGGAAGGAGCTATTTGGAAATATAATAGAGATGCTACCTATTTCACATTGACAGATGCTGCAGAGGAGGTCCCTGTTGAAATGTCGAGTAATTTGCCTATTCAGGTATCTATTCCAGCAGATGCTTCTCAATGGTTATCCTATGAAATGACGAGTGATGGATTTAAGTTTATTGCAACAGAGAATCTCACTGGTAAAATTCGTTCGGCCATTGTAAAAGTGACTACTGGCATTCGTGAAATTGAATATGCTTTATTGCAGTACGATATTGATGACTTATTGGGACAATGGACAGGTGTTGTGAAAGTCGTTGCTACAGCATTTGGTATTAATCAAGTTCTTTCATTAGAGGAAAATACTCAAATTGTTAAAAATCCGGGTGGTAATGGCTATATATTCCAGCTACCAATGACAAGGCTGTTGGGAGCAACGATTGTTTTAGCGGTCACCTATCAAGATGGAGCTTTAGCTATAACCACTCCACAGCAGCAAAATTATGCTTTGTCTGATGGGCAAGGAGGAGTGATGTACGGCTCAATAATAACTAAAACTGATGATGGTTTGTATTTACAGGGAAAAATTATTCTTTCTCCTGTATTAATGAATGATGGGCAGGTTGCGTTAGCTTATATTACAGATGCATATATGTCAATGGGATTATTTAAGGGAAGAGTTCCGTCTCCTGCAAATTATGCAGGACTTTCTATTGATTTTCCTGCTATTTTGATGCAATATGCTGAATAATATTTTGCATGAAATACTATTTTTATATAGTGGTTTAACTGTTTGTTATGAGAAGAACTTGCATTAATTGATCCTAAGAGCTATTATCGTAAGGTAGTAGCTCTTAATATTTAAATATTTATTTAATAATCTTTATATTACGCATCAATCCACCATACTTAGCCCTTTTCACTGCACTACCTTTGAAAATGGTTTTATATTGCTCCTCACTCAGCGAATGCCAATCATCCTTCCTCATACTTAACAAAGAAGGAGACGGTTGAAATTCGGCTGTCCGGCAAGGAGTGGCAAAGCGATTCCAAGGGCAAGCTTTCAGGCATTCGTCACAGCCATATATTTTATTACCCATTTTTTTGCCTACATTGAGCGAAAGTTCCCCACGATACTCAATGGTAAGATAAGAAAGACATCTCTCGGAATTGAGCCTGAAAGGGGCTTCCAGCGCTTTTGTCGGGCAGGCATCCAGGCAACGGCTACAACTGCCGCAACGGTTCTTCTGCGGTGTGTCGTACTGGTCCGCTTCGAGGGTGGTGACGATTTCTCCCAAGAAGAAGAAAGAGCCTTTTCCGGGAATAATCAGGTTTGTGTTCTTCCCGATCCATCCCAGTCCGGCTTTCCAGGCCCAATAGCGTTCGAGGATGGGAGCTGAGTCGGTGAAAAAGCGGGCGGCTGTTACGTCTGCCTGTTCCGTTCCCGCGCTTGACGCGGGATCGCAAAAGAACTGCCCGTTGCGATCCATTCCTTTCCCGTCCGTCTCTATGCGATCCCGCGCGGGGCGCGGGAACAGGGCGGTCCATAGCTCGCTCAACATCTCTTTGACGACGAGATGGTAATCCTTCCCGTAGGCGTAGTAGGCGATATGGGGCGCTTCGGGTGGAAGTTTCTGCTCCGGATAATAGTTCAACGCCACGGATATGACTGTCTTGGCTCCTTCCACCAATCCGGCGGGATTCAACCGGATCTCGCGGTGGTTCTCCATATAGGCCATCCCTGCATGGTTGCCCTCCTTTAGCCATCTGTCAAAAAATAAGGCCTCGCTGTCTGCGGCCGCTACTTGTGCGATCCCGCAGGCATCGAAGCCGATCTCTTTTGCTTTCTCTTTTATTTCGATAGCTGGAAGCATATTAAAACACTTTGAACTCATACCCTTGTTCCTGTAGCCATTCGATGGCCCTGGGCATCGCTTCGCGCATGTTGCGTTCGGCTTTCAGCGAGTCGTGAAAGACGATTACGGAACCGTTGCGGGTATAGTTCTTCACCACGTTGAAGACACCGTTCGGTGTCATGTGCGGACTGTAATCGCGCGTCACCACGTCCCACATGATGATCCGGTAATGCCTCCTGAGTCCTACCACCTGTGGGAAACGCATGTGTCCGTGGGGCGGACGGAACAGGTCGCTTTTTATATATTCGGCAGCCTTTTCCACATTCGCCAGATAGTTCTTGGTCCAGAAGCGGATACCTTGAATATGGTTGAAAGTGTGGTTGCCTACACGATGCCCCCTGTCCAGTACCATCTGGTAGATGTCCGGATGTTTGCGGACGTTGTCCCCGACACAGAAGAAGGTCGCCTTCACGCCATATTTGTCTAATATATCCAATACCCAAGGGGTAACCTCGGGGATCGGACCATCGTCGAAGGTGAGATATACACACTTCTTCTTTGCCGGAATCCGCCAGATTACCCCTGGAAACAGAGCCCTGTAAAACCAGGGCGGTTGTTCTATAAACATATCTATTCTCTGCGCACCGATTCGTAAGCCATACGGTAGTTGTCAAACTCTTCCTGGTATTTCTTGTTGAATTCGGGGTTGTAATGTTTGTTGATTAACAATACTTGATTCAAAACCTGCATGTCCTGTAACAGTTCTGTTTCTACGGACGCCAACTGCACCGGGTTCAAGCGGAAGTACCAGTTTATGTTACGCATCATGTTATCGGCGATGCCTGTAAATATTTCTGCCGCTTTTTCTTTCTGGCCCAGCACATAATAGAGTTCACCGGTTGAAAGAGCCGTGTAGTCGAGCGGGACATTTTCCGGCGGCAACACCTGCATACATTTGTCCAATACTTCCAAAGCCTTGTCGTTCTTGCCTTCTTTCACCAATGCTTCTGCCAACTTGTTGAACAGCATCATGCGGTAGCTCTTGCACATGCGCATTACATTTTCGTCGATGTAAACGCCTGGCTTGTCTACGCCGCCCCATTTGAATTTGTTCATCACGTTGTCGTACATTTTGTCGGTGTTGACTGCTTTGTTGGCATTTTTCGGAACGACCTGGTAAGCGAGACCGGTCTGTTCGAAGTAGCCGTCCAGGTTGACGAACTGATCCGGGCTGACCGTGATCGCGTAGTACATAGGACGTTCGAAATTGTTGGTCTGCAACATGTCGAGGATCGTCAGTTCCTGTTTACCCAGCGCATTCTTTCCGGCGAGGTTGATCATCATCTGGTCTACCATGCCGTCTGTCTTACCGCCTAAGATCTTGGCGCCGGCGACCGAGTCGACTTTGTAGTACAGTTTGTCGGCCGGGATATAATCGAGTTCCTGGTTGATACCCGGAATCTTCTTGAACTTCGGATCATCGCTACGGACAAAGTTCAAGGCCGTGTTCAGGTCGATCGAATCTTTTGTCAACGGGAATACATAAGCTGCATCGCGGGTCCCTTGTATATACTGGTCGCGTGTCCAGGTGATCGGCAGCGGAGCGGACTCGTAAGCCTGTTTCTTCATCTGGTCGATATACCAGTCTGTTTGCAGGTAGCTGGTGTTACATACGCGGACATCGGTACGGACGCCTTCTACCTCCTGGGCATACCACAAGGGGAATGTGTCGTTGTCACCATTGGTGAAGATGATGGCATTCGGCTCGCAGGATTCCAGATAGTTAGAACCGAAATCACGGCAGACATAGCGGCCTGAACGGTCGTGGTCGTCCCAGTTTTGTCCGGCCATCTGGATAGGTATGAACAAGCAAAGCACGGTTGCCACCGATCCGGCGATGACCGGATTCAGTTTGCCGTATCGCTCCAGTCCCTTTGCCAGTGCCGCGACACCGAACCCGATCCAGATACAGAACGCATAGAACGATCCGGCATACGCATAGTCTCGTTCACGCGGCTGATATGGCGTCTGATTCAGATACAGAACGATAGCCAGACCAGTCATGAAAAACAGGAAGAAAGTCACCCAGAAACTCTGGATTCCTTTTTCGCCCGAATAAGCCTGGAACAGCAAACCTAAAATACCTAACAGCAACGGCAGCATATAATAGACATTGTGCCCTTTATTATTGATAATATCGAACGGCATATCTTTCTGCGGGCCCACCAGAACTTCGTCGATAAACGGAATGCCGGTAATCCAGTTGCCGTTCAGCACCTCTCCATTTCCCTGGATGTCGTTCTGACGGCCGGAGAAGTTCCACATGAAGTAGCGCCAGTACATAAAGTTCAGCTGGTAGGAGAAGAAGAACTTCAGGTTTTCCGCGAATGTCGGTTTCATTACGCTCTTCATCTCTCCGCAATAGTTATATTTCACCGGTTGGCCTTTTACCTGCGCCCATTCCTTATAGGCCTGTACATGGCGCGGATCGGAGCTGTACATACGCGGGAACAGCATGTTCAGTTCGTCGACATATTTGTATTCCTGATCGGTGCGGGACACGAAATAACGGTCTTTCTCGTTTTTGTCCTTCTTGATCACACGGCTCCAGGTCGGTTCGCCTTCTGTCGTGACAGGTACGCAGCTTCCTCCCTGGTTTTCGCGCTGTACTTCCGAAACGTAGGTCTGCCCATAAAGAAGCGGGGTTTTACCGTACTGTTCACGTGCCAGATAGGTACGCAACGTAAAGATATCGCTCGGCGCGTTCTGGTTCATCGGCGTATCGGCCGTTGCACGGATCAGTGTCAGTGCATACGAAGAATAGCCTACAACGACTACCATCAGGCAGACCAGGATCGTATTCAGCGTCTTGATATCCACCTTCTTGCTCTTGAACAGGTACAGGCTTAATGCAGCAGTCAGAATGACCGCCAAAACATAACCGCTACCGATAAACGGAATACCGATCAATACGACCGACAGGATGAAAGCGATCTTCATGCGTGTCGGATGGATCTCGTCGCGCATGGTTTCCCAGATAGACCAGATCAACACGCCTGCCACAATGATCACATAAGCGAATACCCCGGAATTGTAAGGCATGCCTAAGACATTGACAAACAACAGTTCGAAATAGCCGCAAACCTCGACCAGCCCCTGTACGACACCATACATCATCAGCGCAACGATGGCGAAGGAAGCGAGCAAAGCAACCAATGTACCCTTCATCGTCGGGTTCGGGAATTTCTTATAGTAATATACCAGCACGATAGCCGGGATACACAGCAAGTTCAGCAAGTGGACACCGATACTCAACCCCATCAGGTAAGCGATCAGTACGATCCAACGGTCTGCATGTGGTTTGTCGGCAACAGCTTCCCACTTCAGGATTAGCCAGAAAACAACGGCTGTAAAGAGTGATGAATAGGCATACACTTCTCCTTCCACGGCACTGAACCAGAACGTATCACTGAATGTATAAGCCAGTGCTCCGACCAGACCGCTACCCATAACGGTAATCATCTGGCCTAAAGACGCTTCTTCTCCGTCTTTCACCATGATCTTGCGGGCAAGGTGAGTGATACTCCAGAAAAGGAACAAGATCGTCAGTCCGCTAAACAAGGCGGACATCGTATTTACCATCTTCGCCACTGTGGACGGATCGGATGCAAGTTGTGTGAACAGGTTGGCCGTCAACATAAAGAACGGTGCTCCGGGCGGATGCCCTACTTCCAGCTTGTAAGCTGAAGAAATGAACTCACCGCAATCCCAGAAGCTGGCAGTGGGTTCCATAGTCATCAAATAGACGGTTGAAGCGATCGCAAAAACGATCCAGCCCAACACGTTGTTGATCAATTTATACTTTCCCATACTTTGTATAAAGTGTAATAATTAATTGTCTTAATTCTGTATCCTCACACGGATAGTCGGCCGCAAAGGTAAGCATTTACGTTTAATACCAACGTCCTGATACGCTATAAATTGTGTGGAAGAGATTAGAAATATATTAAAAAGAATTCGTTGAATGACAGTCTGGAATCTGACAATTTGCCGACATTCGGATGGCGCAAACTGACATTTGTAGGCAGGATTCTGTTGCAAGCCCGCTGTTTCCTGTGCCGGGGCTTTCCCGGGCGATCCGGAACAAATAGGTAAGTATTTCTGGTGAGTGTCGGGG
>ENA-OPSF01002797-OPSF01002797.1-human-gut-metagenome-genome-assembly--contig:-NODE-2797-length-10066-cov-2.115173_pt1 | contig 10066 bp, 8 predicted proteins | sample MGYA00241452_ERZ501896 | MGnify/ENA primary metagenome ERZ501896 (study PRJEB25962, sample SAMEA2042111) | human gut metagenome | biome: human gut; feature: human-associated habitat; material: faeces... | reverse complement strand
TTAATTCTTCTTTTCCGGGTTTGAATAAATGTTTGAATCTTCTCTGTGGGCGTAAGAAGTCTTCGATTGGCAGTTTTTTCTTAGGAACATAGTTTACGATCCATTCGCCGTCAATGACCTCAAATAATGGCCAGAAGCAGGTATCTACTGCAAGCTGACAGATTTCTAAAATGTCTGGTGTGTTGTAACGCCATCCTCTTGGGCATGGAGCCATGACATTTAAGAAAGCAGCCCCTTCTGTGTAGATTGCTTTTTCTGCTTTTGTGTGCAGGTCTTTGAAGTTCTGCACAAAGGTAGTCTGTGCAACATAAGGAATATTATGTGCAGCGATTACCTGTGTTAAGTCTTTTCGATTCTGTGCTTTTCCGTCAGATTCGGAACCGACAGGAGTAGTTGTTGTGTCAGCATACATTGGAGTTGCGGAGGAACGCTGGATACCGGTGTTCATGTAAGCGCCATTATTGTAACAGACGTAAACCATATCATGATTTCGTTCCATTGCACCGGATAAAGACTGGAATCCGATATCGTATGTACCGCCATCACCACCGAAAGTGATGAATTTATGAGTGCTTTTTTACTTTTCCTTTTTTCTTTAAAGCACGATAGGCAGCTTCTACTCCACTGCAGGTTGCTCCGGCATTTTCGAAAGCATTATGAATAAAAGAATCTTTCCATGCAGTGTATGGATACATGAAGGAGGATACTTCAAGGCACCCGGTTGCACAGGTGATAACCGCTTCGTCTTCTTCGTGAAGTCCACGCAGTACATTTCTTACAGCGATAGTTGCACCACATCCGGCACACATTCTATGGCCCGGGGATAAACGTTCTTCTGTGCGAAACACTTCTGCAGTACAGCTTCCGACGATGGTGCATCCCGGAGTAAGATTCTGCCATTTTACATCAAGTTCGAGTTTGTTGATATCTGATACCATTATTGTACCTCCTGTAAAGCAAGGGAGAGAGCCTTCATATTACCCTCGATCACCTCTGGTTTTGAAGCAAATTTATGTGCGTACGACTTCTGCATCTCTGCAAGGAAAGCTTCGTCATCCATAACACCGGATACTTTTACGATAGCAGCAAGCATCGGTGAATTTGGAAAATACTTTCCAAGTGCTTCTAAGGAAATCTTTCTGGCATCAATTGTGTATACGCGGCCTTTATAGCCATTTAATTTTGGTAAAAGTTCTTCTTTTGCATGTTTTGTATTAATGATGATTGCCCCTTCTTCTTTCAGGCCTTCTGTTACATCGACAGAATCTAAAAGCGTTTCATCCACAACAACCACATAATCAGGGTCATAAATATTAGAATGGACGCGAATCTGCTTATTGCTCAGACGATTGTATGCAGTAATCGGCGCACCCATTCGCTCTGGACCATATTCAGGGAATCCTTGCACATACATTCCAGTACTGAAAGCTACATCAGCAAGCAGAAGTGCCGCAGTTTTCGCACCCTGACCGCCGCGACCATGCTAGTGGATTTCAATTAAATCTTTCATGTTATCCTCCAATTTGTATTCTGTGTACTCTCAAAATGTTAAGTAATCGCAGTTATATATCCGTTTTAGATTGTGTTTGAAAAATAAAAAAGCATTTTCAAATACGTTCAGATAGTAGAAATTCTGAGAGTACATTTCTTCCTAAGTAAAAAGAAATGTGTTCCTATAAAAAAACTCATGTCCGTGTTACACGGAAAAAGACGTAAAAAATATAAACAATGGTAATCGTATAAAAAATCATTGTTTAAAATAGCCTTATATATGAATTTTGTTAAGCCTATGTACTACCATAAATCCGACAAAAAGAAAATGAAATAAAAGTTGAGAAAAATGTCGATTTATGATAGAAACGAATCAATTATAACAGACAAACTTTCATTTGTGAAATTTAAAAGAGAAAAAAATTTAAAAATTAAGTTACCAGCCTTCCGGCAAGAAGATGCATGCCTTTAAGGATACCACTGAAAAGTTCCACAGAAGGGAAGGATGTCACTCTTTGATAACACTACTTCCCCTGCGGTTATTTTTAAAATAAACATTTAAAGTATTCTGTTGATTCCCTGTTGCAAGAAATATGTCAGACAGGCGTTTACAGCCATGTGCAGAAAGCTGTTTCCTGAGCCATTCCTCATCTTTTCCGGAATGTAAGAGATTCTCATAAAGGATTTTCCCATCCATGATATAGGTTGGAAGCAGCCATTCTTTGTGCGGCGATAAATTCAAATCCGACGGTGAGACAGGACGATGCTCCGATTTTGCAAGAAAACTGATGCGACCATTCTCTTCAAGAATCGCCGTCTGTAATTCCTTCAAATCAAAAAATCCATTTAAACGGCATTGCACAAGAAATTCGGACAGATCAATATGTCCTTTCTTAAAATTTCCTTCATATAAATGCCCATCATTAAACAAAATATAAGGCGAACCAGAAATAAAACGCCGTATCTTCATATTTTTTTCCGTAATAAAAGCAAGAAAAGCCGTTAGTAGCCCATAAACAATCATAGCTGTAAGCGGTTCTAAAAAACTCGAATCAGGAGCTGTAGCCATTTCAGCAGCAATCGAACCAATTGTGATACCACTAATATAGTCAAACATGCTCATCTCTGACATTTGTCGATAACCGATTAATTTTGTCAGAAGAAAAAGGACAACTAGAGAAAAAACAGACAGAAAAATAACATATAAAATATCCATAAAACCTCCTTGGAGAATTTGTGCTTTGGGGCTGGCTAAAGAGACGAACCTTCCAGTATACTATATGGTATTTACTCTGTAGTCGCTGCGCGCAAAATGCCTTTAGGGCATCTTGCACTTGCTCCGAAACCGTAAATGCCATATAGTATGCCAAAAAGTTCTGACTTTGGCATGTTGCAAAGCAGAAATTCTAGTTGTGTGAAATGCAACAGCGAATTTGAGTACTACTTAAGTTCTAATTAAGATGTGAAATTGAGGTAAAAAATATACATTTTACGGTAGAAAATTTTCGTGGTAAAATGTTTATCGGAAATAAGATGCCACTATCTTCAAAACATAACTACAAATAGCGAAAAAAATTTTGACATAAACATAAGTTGTGTTGTTGATATTGTAAACAGCTAAAAAAGGCTATTACTAATAGTGTAAAAGTGTTTAGAGGAGAAGTTTCAGAACAAATAGGTAATTACGAATATTTGCACATATTGCCACAACATAGCGAAGCCAAAGCCTTCGGATGGCAACGATTCGTAATTACCTATTGGTACTGAAAAAACAGTCTTAATGATTTAGACACATTTGGAAAGGAGAAATATTTTGAGCAAAAATTACAGAGCAGAACTCGTTGGTCTTTTTGGTAACCCAGTAGATGAAAATCCTACCGGCCCCATGATGGAGGCAGGTTTTGCAGCACAAGGATTAAATTACAGATACATTACCATGAAGGTAGAAAAGGAAAACTTAAAAGATGCAATTGCAGGAATACGTGCCATTGGCATGAGAGGATTGAATCTTACGATTCCACACAAGATTGCAGTCATTCCATTTCTGGATGAACTTTCTCCAGCAGCAAAGATTATTGGAGCAGTAAACTCCATTCGTGTACAGGATGGGCAACTCATTGGGGAAAATACTGATGGAAAAGGCTTTGTCACATCATTAATGGAGACAGGGGTAGAACTAAATGGACGGATAATAACTGTACTTGGAAGCGGCGGCGCAGCAAGAGCAGTAGCTGTAGAATGTGCGATTTCAGGAGCGGAAACAGTTAATATTGTTGCTCGCAATGAAGAAAGCGGTAAAGAACTTGCCGATTTAATTTCTGAAAAAACAGAAGCGCAGGGAGTTTATTTTACATGGAAAGGAAGCGTACCTATTCCAGAAGGCACAGAAGTTCTCGTGAACTGTACTAATGTGGGGCTTTATCCTGATGAAAATAAACCAGATATAACATATGAAGATATCAGGAAGAACATGACGGTATGCGATGTTGTATTTAATCCACCAGAAACAAAGTTCTTAAAAGAGGCGAAAGCTCGCGGAGCAGCTACCGTCAACGGACTTGGTATGTTAGTAAACCAGGCAGCATTAAATTATTGTCTCTGGACAGAAAATATGGCACCGAAAGATATGATGAAAGAAGCACTTTTACGAGAGTTTAATCTGGAAAATGAAACTGTACAGGAAGAGAAAACTATACAGAAAAATATAGCGATACAGGAAAAGGTAACAAAAGGAGAAGAGAATATCATGGATGAACAAGACAGAAAACTAATAGAAAAAATGATGGAATATTACGCCGGAGACCCCAAAAGAGTACAGCATTTTCTCAAAGTCTACGAATTTGCAAAATTAATTGGTGAGTCAGAATCCCTTGATACGGAAACAATGCATATCCTCCGAACCGCAGCAATCGTTCATGACATCGGAATAAAAATAAGCGAAGAAAAATACGGAAGTTCTAATGGAAAATATCAGGAAAAAGAAGGCCCTGCAGTAGCAGAACCGATGTTACTTGCACTGGGATATGATGAAGCGGTCATCGACCGGGTACTTTTCCTTATTGCCCACCACCATACATATAACGAGATAGAAGGACTAGACTACCAAATCCTTGTGGAAGCTGATTTCTTAGTAAATCTCTTTGAAGACGGAAGCAGCAGGGAAGCAGCCCAAAAAGTACAGAAAAATATTTTTAAAACCAACACCGGAATGAAATATCTTTCTGACTTATTCCTTAATTAAATAGTAATACAATTGACAGTTTTCCCTCTTTGGTATATGATAAACTTACATTATTTTACTTGCTAAAGGGCAGATGCCCGATAAAGGAGGAAACATGGTTTTTGGAGTAATTTTAGCCGGAGGAATCGGCAGGAGAATGGGAAATGTTGAGAAACCAAAGCAGTATCTTAGCGTTGGTGGCAAGCCGATCATTCTTCATACATTAGAGAAGTTTTATGTGAACAGTAAGTTTGAGAAGTTAATCGTACTTTGCCCTTCTCAGTGGATTAATCATACGAAGAATCTGGTTAAGAAGAACTTTAATGATTCTAGTAAGATTGTAGTGATTGAGGGTGGTTCTACCCGTAATGAGACAATCATGAATTCTATTCGTTACATTGAAAAAGAATATGGTCTGGATGATGATACGATTATCGTAACACACGATTCTGTTCGTCCATTCCTTACCTATCGTATTATTGAAGATAACATTCGTTATGCGCAGGAATACGGTGCCTGTGATACCGTTATCCCAGCCTCCGATACTATTGTAGAAAGTGCAGGACATGAGATTATCAGTAACATTCCTGACCGTTCTATTATGTATCAGGGACAGACACCACAGTCTTTTAAGGCAAAGAAGTTAAAAGAGCTTTACGAGGGACTGACAGAAGAAGAAAAAGAGATTCTTACAGATGCCTGCAAGATTTTCGTTATCAAGGGGCAGGACGTACATTTAGTAGAGGGAGAAGTTTTTAATATCAAGATCACTTATCCATATGACTTGCGAGTTGCTGAAACTTTGATTAAAGGAGAAGAAAAATAATGTTAAATACAGTGTATCGTCTGGTAGCACCCAGGAGATTTGAAGTAGCATTTAACGATATTGATTTAAATAGTGATAAGGTAGTTGTGCGTCCAACGCATTTATCTATCTGTCATGCAGACCAGCGTTATTATCAGGGAACACGTCCGGCGGATGTTATGGCAAAGAAGCTGCCGATGGCTCTGATTCATGAGGCGATTGGTGATGTGGTGTATGATGCGACAGGAGAATTCAAGCCGGGTGAACTTGTTGTTATGATTCCGAATACACCAGTGGAGAAGGACGATGTTATCGCTGAAAATTATCTGAGAAGTTCCAAGTTCCGTGCAAGCGGTTTTGATGGATTTATGCAGGATAATGTCGCTTTAGACAGAGACAGACTGGTGCGTTTACCGCAGGATATTGATCGAACTGTAGCTGCATTCACAGAGATTGTCAGTGTTAGTGTACATGCCCTTCGTCGTTTTGAACGTTTTACTCACGCGAGGAAGAATGTTGTAGGTATCTGGGGAGATGGTAACTTAGGTTACATTACCGCAGTATTTTTCCACTATATGCATCCAGATACCAAGCTGGTTTTCTTTGGAACGAATGAAGATAAGCTGAGTGGTTTTACTTTTGCCGATGAGACCCATCTTGTATGGGAGATTCCGGAAGACCTTAAGGTTGACCATGCGATTGAGTGTGTAGGTGGTGACGCTTCTCAGAAAGCAATTGATCAGATGATTGATATTATCCAGCCAGAAGGAACAATTGCCCTTCTTGGGGTATCAGAATATGCGGTTCCAATCAATACCCGTATGGTATTAGAGAAGGGGCTTCATCTTTATGGAAGCAGCCGAAGTGGAAGAGCCGATTTTGAGAAAACAGTTGAATTATATCAGGAATATCCAGAAATTCTCGGTTACCTCAGCAATATCGTAGGAGCGCAGGTTGAAGTGAACTCTATTGCAGATATGACAAGGGCATTTGAGATGGATATTAATAAGATGATGGGTAAAACCATTATGATATGGAACAAGTAGAAGCTTTGATGATTATAGAAATTCAAAGCTATAAAACTGAAAAATGCAGGAATTAAGAATTAAAAATGCATATTGACATAATTGACATATATGATATACTTAATTCATAAGTTGAAGGAGCAACGATTTTCGTTGCTCCTTTTTGTTGTTTCGTATACTTTTTAAGAGATAGATTTAGAGCGTGTTTCAAATATGCTCTGGAATATTGCAAAATAGGGCAGAAAAATTTTTGCAGACTCTTATATGAAAAGTCTTTTGTAGACGAAAATCTAAAAAAAGAGAGGAGCAAAAAGTATGCTAAAAATAAGTAACATTGTATCACAGATAGACTCTTTTGTATGGGGACCAGTGATGCTGGTTCTTTTGGTAGGAACAGGAGTACTTTTAACAGTTCGTTGTAACTTCCTGACATGGAGAAATCTTCCATGGGCATTAAAAAAGACTCTGAGTAAAGAGGCGCGAACAAAGAGTCGTGGAACAGGAGATGTTTCCCCGTTTTCCGCACTTACAACCGCCCTTGCGGCAACAATCGGAACCGGAAATATCGTAGGTGTTGCAACTGCTATGGTTTCTGGTGGAGCAGGAGCATTAGTATGGATGTGGATATCTGCCTGTTTTGGGCTTTCTTCTAAATTTTCTGAATGTATGTTAGCGATTAAATACAGAGAGGTTAACGAAAAAGGCGAAATGTCCGGAGGACCAATGTATACTATGAAAAAAGGGCTGAAAAATAAAAAGCTAGGTGCAGTACTTGGCTGGCTGTTTGCCCTGTTTGCAGTAATTGCTTCCTTTGGTATCGGAAATATGACACAGGGAAATTCTATTGCAACATCCGTTCACGCAACCTTTGGTGTGTCAGTAACAGTGGTTGGCGTTGTGATCACAGTACTCGCACTTTTAATTATTATTGGAGGAATCAAGACCATTTCTAAAGTTTCTTCCGTAGTAGTTCCTGTTATGGCTATTTTTTATGTAGCTGCCGGAATTATCGTCATTCTTGGAAATATACATAACCTTCCAGCAGGAATCTCTATGATATTTAAAATGGCATTTAGTGTGAAAGCAGTAGGTGGTGCTTTATGTGGAAATATCGTAGCATCCATGATGAATGCAGCACGTTACGGTGTAGCCCGTGGGTGTTTTTCCAATGAAGCTGGAATGGGTTCTGCTGCAATCACAGCCGCAACAACGGATAATCCGGTAAGGCAGGCTTATATTAATATGACTGGAACTTTTTGGGATACGATTGTTGTCTGCACGATCACGGGTCTCGCCATCGCAAGTTCTGGTGTGCTTGGACAGATTGACCCGGCAACAGGACAGCTTTATGTTGGCTCCGCATTGACCATCGCTGCATTTTCCACAGTACTCGGAAAAGTTGGTGGATATCTCGTAACAATAGGTATTACATTATTTGCTTTCTCCACAATTCTTGGATGGGAATATCATGGAGAAAAAGCTTTTGAATATCTGGTAGGAACCCATAAACTGAATATGGTTTATCGAATTATTTTCTCACTGGTTGCTTATGTTGGTGCAACACAGACTTTGGAACTTGTATGGAACTTTTCAGATATTGCGAATGCGTTGATGGCGATACCGAATTTGATCTGCATGATATTGTTAAGCGGAGAAATAGCGAAAGATGTGAAAGCATTCCAGAAGATAATCGATAGGGAAAGATAATTTCTGAATTTGCTTAGATAGCCAAAACATAGACCACAGGGAATATAGGATATTATATTCCCTGTGGGCGTCTTCTTTGCTGCGCAAATCAGAATTCAATGGAAAAGTTCCCTCATTTCTGATATACTAATACAATGTTGATAAAGTAAAAATTTATTTTGGGAGGTTTAATCATGAGCTTAAATACAGGAATGAAAATGATAAAAACGGAGACAGTAACAGTGGAGAATGCAGCCAAGACTTTAGGCAGCGGCAGTCTCTTAGTATATGGAACTCCAGCAATGCTTTTATTAGTAGAAAAGACAGCCGTTGCGCTCTTAGACGGACATCTCGATGAGGGAATGACAACGGTTGGAACGAATTTAAATGTAGATCATGTTTCTGCAAGCCCAATTGGCTGTGAAGTAAGCTGTGAAGTAACGCTTACAGAAATTGACAGAAAGAAGCTTGTTTTTGCTGTTGAAGTGAAAGATCCAGCAGGAGTGATTGGTAAAGGAACACACGAGAGATTCATTGTGGATGCAGAGAAGTTCCAGAATAAAGCGAATGGAAAGTTTGATAAATAATGGCGGCGACAGGAAAGAATAATCAGGGAAAAAATGACTCAAAAAGGAATAATCTGAAAAAGAATGCCACGGATTTTAAGGAAAAGATATCGAACGGTGAGCCAATGCGTCTAAATAAGTTCCTTAGTGATGCAGGTGTGTGTTCAAGAAGACAAGCAGACCGCTATGTGGAACAGGGACGTATTTTGGTTGACGGAGAGCCGGCGCAGATGGGTCAGAAAGTGCATGCTGGACAGGATATCCGTGTGGATGGCAAGCGTGTCAGTGTGAGTCGTAAACAGATTGTTCTTGCGGTGAATAAGCCAAAAGGCATTGTCTGTACGACAGAGAAGCGAGAGAAAGATAATATCGTTGATTTTATTGGCTATCCTGAGAGGATTTATCCGGTGGGACGACTGGATAAAGATTCCGAGGGTCTTATTTTGATGACCAATGACGGAGAGTTGATGAATGAGATTTTGAAGGCGAGAAATTATCACGAAAAGGAATATGAGGTGACAATTAATCGTCCAGTAACAAATGTGTTCTTAAAGCAAATGAGTGAGGGTGTGGAGATTCTCGATACGGTGACACGTCCATGCAAAGTAAAAAGAACGGGCGTGTATACATTTCGCATTATTCTCACGCAGGGCTTAAATCGCCAGATTCGTCGTATGTGTGAGGCTTGTGGTTACCGTGTAAGAGAGTTAAAGCGTCTTCGTATTATGAATATTCATCTGGGAAGTCTGCCGACAGGAAAGTATCGGGAGATTACCGGGGAGGAGCTTTCTAAGCTTGAAAAACTTGCTGGAAGAAAACCGGGAGGAGTTTATCATGGATAAGCAGGCGAGAATGAAGAAACTTGTAGAAGTGCTGAATCAGGCTTCTAAGGCATACTATCAGGAAGACCGGGAATTATTTTCCAATAAAGAATACGACGAATTATATGATGAATTACAGGCATTAGAGGCAGAGACTGGTATCGTGATGAGCCAGAGTCCTACACAAAATGTCGGTTATGAAGTACTCAGTGAGCTGGAAAAAGAGACACACGAAAGCCCGATGCTCTCTCTTGATAAGACAAAGAGTCCAGAAGCATTAAGAGACTGGCTTGGTGAAAAAGAAGGCCTTCTTTCCTGGAAAATGGATGGACTTACGGTGGTGCTGACTTATCGTGATGGCGTTTTGCAAAAGGCAGTTACACGAGGAAATGGTGTTGTAGGCGAGGTTATTACCAATAATGCCAGAGTATTTAAAAATCTTCCGGCAAAGA
>ENA-OPSF01002783-OPSF01002783.1-human-gut-metagenome-genome-assembly--contig:-NODE-2783-length-10126-cov-2.502731_pt1 | contig 10126 bp, 6 predicted proteins | sample MGYA00241452_ERZ501896 | MGnify/ENA primary metagenome ERZ501896 (study PRJEB25962, sample SAMEA2042111) | human gut metagenome | biome: human gut; feature: human-associated habitat; material: faeces... | reverse complement strand
ATACACTCTTGTTCCAGTGTATCACAAATAAAGGGGAATAGCTAGAAATTATGCTAGAAATCTGTCCGGACCTGATTTTAACATGTTACTGTTCACTCGTACCTCGTTCCAGTAACGGATTTTGCTGATGCTTCGCATTCCAAATCGGCAAAATCTGCTGCCACCACTGTATCATATTAAGCGCTCCTAAATAAAAAGCACGCCTGCCACAGAATATTCATCCTGAAACAAACATGCTTTTTATTCATAATCATCAGTCCGAAATCCTGTTCAGCGTGAAATCATCCACTGTTCCCCAGCTGCCCACGTTACACTGGAACCGTACCCCGATCTTAACCGTTCCATCCGTAACCTTAATCTCCTTAATCGTCGGATTCTGCCAGTCATTGTAGGTGGTCAGCATAAACGGAGCCGTCTGCCCGCCATCTGCTGTCACTGCATACAGTTCCATGGACGCATCCGATGACATATCACCGCCCTGTGAAAATACAGACAACTGATACGTCCCATTCTCCAGACCGGTCACTTCCTGCTCAATGGAAAATTCCATATCCGAATCCCCGGACCAGAAGTGAAATGCGGTCTCACCGGAATGTGCATCATCCGCTTTTACCTGATAATCAGTCGGATCGGCTTCCCCTTCATAAGAGACTTTCCACATTGAACGGTTTTTATCTTCAAAACCTGGATTGACCGCATAATTTACCATTTCCACTTCCACATGCGCGGTAACAGTGGTTCCATCTTCCAATGCCCCTTCGATCTCATAACTGCCGGCTTTCGTGGTATCGATTGCCTTCATCTGTGTCTCATTCCAGCTTACAGATTGTTTTTTATTCTGTGAACGGTCATTGTATACAACATCAATACTCTCCGGCAGAACCAGATCTTCGCCTACATTGCAGGAGACGTAAACATCCGGGATATAGTCAACTGCAAGCGGCGCTGTTGCGCCATATTTTAAATACTTAAATACATTCAAAGAAGCCAGTGGGTGTCCGGTAAAATCAAACATTGCCTGATTGTCCCAGGAACAGCCTCCATAGTATAACCCTGCATCATCCGGGTCATACTCAGCCGAATAACTGCTTGCCCAGCCGCTTCCGTATTTCTCCCACAGAGCGGAATTATCCGCATCGGCTGATCCGACAGGGATCCATGTGCCTTCCCAGTAAAAGACACCTTCCACTCCGGCCTCATTTGCGGCTGCACAGATATCACGGATCACTGTTGCCTGACTCTGTACCGTTGCACCGTAACCGTCTGTCAGGTCATCGGTTCCTTTCAGGCTGTTGCTAAAACCGTCTCCATCCTCAGATGTATAACAGTAAGAAGTCTCTGCAATATATACTTCTTTTCCGTACTTATCCTCGATCAGTTTTGCTGCGTTCTGCATATTTTCGTTGGTTCCGTCCCAGAACGGATAGAAGGAAAGACCAAACATATCATAGTCCACACCGGCATCTTTTAAATTTGCTGCCATCGTATCGATCTGGTCATTATCCTCAATGTTCGTATAATGTACGGCAACTTTAATGTCTTTTCCATAAGACTCTGCCACTTCTCTCACTGCCTTACTTCCGGAATTTAAAAGCTGCATCACGGCATCCACATCTGTTTCCCCGGACATACCGTTATTGATCTCATTTCCGATCTGCACCATCCCGACATCCACACCGGCATCTAACAGCTTTCCAAGGCTCTCTGTCGTATAATCATAGAGTGCATCACTCTTTTCATCGACTGTCATACCTTCCCATGCCTTCGGTGCATGCTGTCTTTTCGGATCTGCCCAGAAATCTGAATAGTGAAAATCAATGCAGACCTTCATTCCGTATCTGGCTGCACGCACACCAAGTTTCATGGCAGTCGTCAGATCATTGTTTCCGCCGCCATAGCCATTGCCGTTCTTGTCATACGGATCATTCCATACACGCAGGCGGATATAATTGACTCCGGACTGCGCAAGTGTCTCAAACACATCCTGCTCTTTTCCATCGTAGCCATAATACACAGCCCCGCTGTTTTCCACAGAAAGAACTGCGGATGCATCCATTCCCCGGATAAAGTCATCCGAAATATCCGCAACCGGTTGCACAAAAATATCAGACTCCTCCGGTCCGTCCGGCAGCGTGAATGTTGTAACTTCTCCCACCGGCTCAACCACATCTTCCGATGTATTGTTCTCCTGTACTTCTGTCTGTGTTTCTGATTCCTGCTGTGCCTCTGATACATCCGCTGTCCGGGCTTCATTCTGTGCTTCTGTTGTTAAAGAAACGTCTTCTGTCTTTGTCCCTGTCGTTCCGGCAGAATCCCCACATCCTGCCAGAAGAACAGTTCCAAGACTTACGCTGACACATGCCGCCAGTAGTTTTCTGTAAACCTGTTTTTTCATAATGTTCACCTTTTCTGTGTGTGAAAAAATTTTTTCACACTCCCCTCCATTAATTTGCTCTTTTTTCCACGATTTCTCTATATTCTTAAGGTACCTGCGGCTGACTGCTTCAGCAACATTCTTTCTCTCCAATATAGCGCAATCGGTTGCGCTTTTTATTTTATAACTTTGCTGTCTTAACGTCAACCTGAGCATGAATTTTTGTGACATTTTTCCCATATTATGGTATAATTTTTGTTCGGCTAAATTACTTTTAATCTGATTACAGGGGAATGAAATTATGAATCTGCAACCAAAAATATTATCCAACGCTTTTTTGATCAACGGGTACACTCCCGCTGTAGATATGATTCTCGTGATCTTATGTATATTACTTTTACTGCTTCTCCGGGAGACATTTATCCGCCGCAGCAGACTTTTTCTGCTTTTTCGCACCTGCATCGCGCTTTTGCTGATTGCAGCCTTCAGCAATTCCTGCTTTTACTATACTGTACTGTATTTCGACAGTGATACCACTTTATGTATTCTGCGTGCAATATATCATTCAAGCCTGCTGCTCATTTTTTGTCTGTATGCGGCTTATTTAAAGATTTTGATTGGTATTCCGGGAAAAACAGGACATATCATGAATATTTTCCTATATTCCTTATATATCATTTTTGCCGTTGTGGATGCACTGTCACCTGTATTGGGTTACAGTTTCTACCGGGACAGCTCAGGTGCATGGCATGATAACCTTTATTTAAAACCGTTTACGATTGCTTACGGGATTTATATGGCGTTTATTTTTTTCCTGTTACTTTACTATCATAAACGCATTCCAACAAGTTTATTCCATATGCTCGTGATCGTACAGTTCATCTGTGTTTTTCTCGTCTGTGCAGAAAACTATTTTGGCAGCAATACCTTCCTTGCCATCACCTTTCTCCTGCCGATCATGGTAATCCTTTATATGGTACATGGAAGTTCTTACAGTATCAAGACAGGGGCCCTGAATGCAGATTCCCTAAACGAATATTTAAACCAGCAGGCGTCAATTCAAATTTCTACTTATTATATGTGTCTCCGTTTCGACACTGATTCCGAATATGTGATGCCGGATGAGCTTGGCAAACTTTTTTTCAACTTCTGGAACGGCTACTTTAAAAACGGACTCCTCTTCCACCCATCTACAGATTTTTTTGTTCTTGCAATTGATGTCAGTGACATCCGGAATGCAGATAAAATCGCGCAGGATATGATCCAGAATGACTTTAAACGCCATTTTGAAACTTATAAACTGCCTTATAAGATCGTTATGTTCAATCATCTGGATTTCTGTGAAAACTTAGAGCAGTTTTACGAACTTTTTAACTTCTTTGCAGAACCGATGGAACTAAATAATTTCCGCTCCTGCGACACCGCCGATTATAAAAGTTTTCATGATATGAAATATCTCTCGGCGCAGTTAAAAGATATTGCAGAAAACGGTTCCCTTGATGACAAAAGAGTTCTTGTATACTGCCAGCCGGTCCGCAACGTAAATGCCGGCAATTATGACACCGCAGAAGCACTGATGCGTCTGAACCTAAAGGACACCGGCATGGTATATCCAAACCGGTTTATTCCGCTCGCTGAAAAGAATGGCTATATCCATAAATTAAGCATGATCATTTTAAATAAGACCTGCCGTGCGATCCGGGAATTTCAGGATGAAGGTTACCAGCTCTCCCGTGTTTCCGTAAATTTTTCCATTTCAGAGCTCTCCAACAAAAATTTTATGGAAGAGTTCCGGCAGATCGTAGAAAGAAACGGTGTTGATTTTCATACCATCGCAGTGGAACTGACCGAGAGCCGCAACGATACCGAATACGAACTCGTTCTTGACCGTGTAATGCAGTTTAAATCCCTCGGTGTATGTACTTACCTCGACGATTTTGGAACCGGATATTCTAATTTTGACCGGATTCTTAGCTTAAAACTGGATGTTGTAAAATTTGACCGCAGCCTTCTTCTGATGGCAAATAAGGATGAAAATTCCCAGTTTATCCTGAACTACTTTTCCACTGCTTTTAAAAAACTCGGGTACAAAGTACTCTATGAGGGTGTAGAAACCGATGAGCAGGAGACCATCTGTGTGAACAGTCACGCGGACTATCTGCAGGGATTCAAATTTTCAAAACCAATCCCGATTGAAGAACTGAAAAACTTTCTTTCTCCGATACAGGAATAACTTCATTTCTCCTGTATAGCAAGGTTGTTACCGTATTTTTTTACAAACCAAAATGTTTTCTTTGCAAATCACTTGACATCATTATCTGATAAAAGTATAATCTTTTCTAAATCATATCAGAATAGTATGAATTAAGAAAACAAGATGGAGATTATGAAAAAAGGAAAGGGACAAGTTTTATGAAGAAAAAAGTGATTTCAATTTTACTGACAGCCGTTTTAGCAACAGGAATGGCAGCATGCGGTTCTAACAGCAATACAGCAGGTAATTCTGCAAATAATACAGCTGACAATGCACAGAACACAGCTGAAACTTCAACAGAATCCACAGGTTCTGCTGATTCTGCTGAAAAACCTGTATTAACTGTCGGCATGGAGGGAACTTATGCTCCATACACCTACCACGATGAAAATGGTACTTTAACCGGTTTTGAGGTTGATATGGCAAATGCAATCGGTGAAAAGATGGGCTATGATGTCCAGTTTGTTGAGACAGAGTGGGATTCCATCACTGCTGCACTTGATGCCGGCAACTTTGACGTTGTCATGAACCAGGTTACGATCACAGATGAGAGAAAAGAAAAATTCGATTTTTCCACCCCTTACATTTATTCCAAACCAGTGCTGATCGTAGCTGCTGACAATACTGATATCAATTCCTTCGAAGACATCAATGGTAAAAAAGCTGCAGAAGGTCTTACCTCAAACTTCAGCGATATTGCAAGAAGCTACGGCGCAGAGATCGTCGGACAGGATAAATTTGCACTTGCCATGGAATGTGTATTAAGTGGGGAAGCCGATTGTGCGATCAACGACGAATTAACTTACGCATACTGGAAACAGCAGAAAGGCGGCGAGGACTCCACCAAGATCGTTGCTGAATCTGATAATGTCAATTCCAGTGCCATTATGGTGAAAAAAGGCAATGACGAGCTGATTGAAAAACTCAATTCTGCCATTGATGAATTATTAGCGGACGGAACCGTCAAAGAAATTTCCGAAAAATATTTTGGCATGGACGTATCACAGCCATAATTTTGTTACAGGAGAAAAATCATGGGATCATATGCATACCTGACAGCGGGTATTATTACAGCAAGACAAGCGGAACTGATGAAAAATGCATTCTGGCCAATGCTAAGACAGGGCCTGCTTTACACGATTCCCCTGACGCTCGTATCCTTTGCGATCGGCGTCATCATTGCCGTGCTGTGTGCGCTTTTCATTATCAACAAAATACCGGTATTAAAACAGATCGCCGGAATCTATATCTGGGTATTCCGCGGAACCCCTCTGCTGGTACAGTTATTTATCATGTACTGGGGTATCTGTAATCCCCTTGGCATCAACAAGTGGGTTGCCTGTATCTCGGCACTCTCCTTAAATGTAGGTGCCTACTCCGCAGAGACGATCCGCGCGGCAATCCTTTCCATCAATAAAGGTCAGTGGGAGGCAGGCTATTCCCTCGGAATGAGTATCATCATTCCGCAGGCTGCTACCGTATCCATACCACCGCTTTTTAACACCTTTATCGGTCTTGTCAAGGATACTTCCCTTGCATCTACGATCATGATCGGTGAGATGTTCCGTAAAGCACAGGAAGCCGCAGCAAGCTCACTCGAATACCTTTGGATCTATATCGAAGTTGCACTCATTTACCTTCTTTTCTGTACGCTGTTGACCGGACTGCAGAAATGGATCGAGAAAAAACTGCGTGTCGGAAAGTAGAGGTATCATATGTATTCTTTAGATAACATTTATAAATCATTTGACAATAACCAGATCTTAAAAGGTGTCTCCCTAGAGATCCCCAAAAATAAAACCACCGTTCTGATCGGACCATCCGGTTCCGGCAAGACAACATTGCTGCGCTGTATTAATCTGCTTGAGATCCCGGATAGCGGAACCGTTACTTTAAACGGTTCTTCCATGTCCTTTCAAGAGGGACAGAAAGTAAAGTACAGCGGCAACGAGATCCGGAATATCCGCATGAAAACCGGTATGGTATTCCAGAACTTTCAGCTTTTTCCTCACAAAACGGTGCTGGAAAATATTATGGAAGGTCCTATCACCGTCTTAAAGAAAGACCGAAGTGAATGCGAAAAAGAAGCGTTATCTCTTTTAGAGAAAGTCGGTTTATCCGATAAGCGCGACGCTTATCCGGGACAGCTCTCCGGCGGCCAGCAGCAGAGAATCGCCATCGCAAGGGCACTCGCCATGAAACCGGAACTACTTCTTTTTGATGAGCCTACCAGCGCCTTAGACCCGGAACTTGAAGTGGAAGTTTTAAATATCATCCGCAGACTGGTTGACGAGAAACAGACCATCGTGATCATTACACACAAGATGTCTTTCGCAAGAGAAGTGGCAGATAAAGTCGTCTTTTTTGATGAGGGAAAAATCTTAAAAGAAGGAACTTACGCTGAGCTTGAGCAGAGTAACATTCCAAGGATCACACAGTTCTTAAATATGTTGAACTAAACAATAGACCGCCTCACAGGAAACCTATTGTCATGAATAAGTAAAAAATCCGTGCAGGATCAGTTTTGATCCGCACGGATTTTTTGCTGTCAGCCTTATCTACGCTCCAGATAATCATTATTATGATAAATCTTTTTATTTTCCACAGCGCACTGCATTTGAAGCAGTTCCTTTCACCGATGTTTTTCCGGCATTTTTTACGGCTCTTACTTTATAGTAATATGTTTTTCCTTTCTTCGCTTTGCCGTCTGTGTAAGAAACAATAGTGCCCTTTTTCAGCGTCTTTATCTTTTGATATTTTCCTTTTTTGGATGTTGCACGGTAGATCTCGTATCCATCTGCACCTTTTACCTTCTTCCAGGTTAATTTTACCTTGGACTTCACACGTTTTGCCTTAACCGCAGTCACCTTCTGCGGGCTGGTCGCAGCCTTGATCACATTGGAGTACTTTCCGGTTACCGTCTTTTTACCGCTTTTCCTGTATGCACGCACTTTATACTGATAAACCGTTGCTGTTTTGAGTTTTTTATCCGTATAGGTATTAGTTTTTACCGTTGCAACCTTCTGATATTTTTTCGTTGATTTGTTATAACGGTATACCTGATAACCATCTGCTTTCTTTACTTTTTTCCATGTTAAGCGGATGGAAGTCTCCGTTGCCCCGGACTGTTTGAAGCCGGAAACCTTTGCAACTGTCGTTTTATCTGTATTACCCGGTTTCTCTGTATCTCCCGGTTTCTCTGTATCTCCCGGTTTCTGTCCTCCGGACACGAGTGACTGATCTGTCAGTACATATCCACCTTCTGTCACATTTAACTTTGATTCATCCACATTTACAAAGCGGATATCATCAAAAACAATTTTCGACTGGATATCAACCCCATTTCCGTCTTCTGAAATGCTGTTACACCAGATTGCAAACTTCGTAACATTCTTTGGATCAAAAGTTCCATTCTGTTTACCCTTTAATTTGTTAAATGGGATCGTAACATATTTTGCCTCTGTCGTCTTTACAAAGTCAGTCAGAAATACTTCGAAATCCTCTCCGCCGGAAACAAGCTGAACTACCAGTTTCTGTCCTTTTCCATCCGGTTTTACCCACATGCTGACCGCATTGTATTCGCTGTAATCGTTTGTGCTTAAACCTTTCATACGTCCGGTCCATACTTCCGGTCCGCTCGTCTTAAGCTGATAAGTAAATGCACCTCCGTAAACACCTTCTGCTTTATGATCCTTATCTAATACAAAGGAAGAACTGCAGTTTGCTGCTGAATTTTCTGTAAAAGTTCCATTCAGGTAGTCATTGTCATCATAGTATAATTCAAAATTTTCAATGACATTCTTTGCAAGTGTTTCCTTTTCTTTTCCAAAACTGATATAGGAAACAGTCACAAGTGTTTTGCCATCTGCCACAAGGCTGATCTTACCGGTATCCGTTGTTCCAAGTGCACTCAGAATATCCGCAGACAGCACACCTTCGTAAGCACCGGATTCTTCCGTTTTCTCTGCCGTGATCGTTTTTTCTGTATTTGTATCCGGGTTTGTCAGCACAAAACTTACACTCTGTGCATTTCTCACATTTGCTTTTAAAGTAAATGCACTTGTGATTGCCATCTTAGAGAAAACATTGGCAAAATAACCTGCTGCATTTCCCTGATTTACATTTCTTACTTCTTTCTGGTCTGCATTTCCGTAAAAGTTTGTTCCATTCGCAAAAACAGAAGATTTTTCATTGTAGAATTCAATAAACTCGTTGATCAGTTCCTGTCCATGGGTATCATCATATTTATATGGGACATAAAAGTTGGTGTCTCCAAAATTTGCCCACAGTAAGAAGTACGGCATTCCGGTGTCAACTGCCACCTGATTAACCTGTTTGTACCAGTTGTGTCCTGCGATCGGATTTCCTTTTACTAAAATTCCTTCATTATCCGATCCATCGGCCTTCATCACCCTTACACCGGTTTCGGAAATTGCAGCTACTTTTCCTTTTGCGTCTGCAATATTCTTTACCACCTGACAGGTTTTCTTTAAATTGTCCACAAACTCGCCGGAATATTCTGCCGGATAAGTATTGTAATCATCATAGTAATCAAATGCAACGATATCCACACAGTCATCGCCCGGATAGCGGTCCATATACTCTTCCTCTGAAGTTAACGGACCATTTGGGGAATATACATAAATAAAGTTGTGTACTCCCTTTGATGCCAGATAATCCTGTGTGTACTGGAACAGCGCACGGTATGTCTCTTTATCGGTTGTCGCAGCACCCCACCAGAACCATCCGCCTGTATTTTCATGGAATGGACGGAATAAAACAGGAATATCGCCAAGTCCGTTTGCGTAATCTGCAATGATATCAAGATAGGTTGTAAACTGCGCATTGTATTTTCCACCCGGAAGTACTTCTGCGGAGCAGTTATTGCTCAGATCTTTTGCCTCCGAAAAATCACACTGTGAAAAATCATATTTTCTCGCCGCATCCGGTGTTGCAATGATTTTTTCATTGCTCATATTCGGCATATGGGTGGATAATGTAATGATTGCACCCTCTGCAGCTGCTGCCTTGCTGATCTCGATAGATTTCTGAACTGCATCATCTACGTTATCAATTCCAAGTTCCACGCCTGTCAGTGCCAGCGAATCGATTCCGACCAGACCACTAATACTTCCGGTCACGTCCTTTGTATCCGAATAGACACCGTCTCTGGTTGAAACATGCTTGCTTGTGTCATTCTGATGTCCGAATAATACCTGGTCAGCAGCATCCAGTCCTTTTAAATATGCATATAACGCTTTTGCTGAACCTGATGCATTCACATCCGAAAGTGTTACTTCTTCCGGCATACTGGACGTATCTGCAAGCACAGCCTCTCCTGCCGTCTCTGTGATCTCCGTATAATCGCCCGCTGCATTATACTGGGATAAAGTCAGGTTATCCAGATATACGCTTCCCAAAAAGGCAGTGCTCACACCAACTGTTCCAATCATCAGATCCGTGATCTTTGCAGTGTTTGGTGAGAATTTGACAGTGAC
>ENA-OPSF01002779-OPSF01002779.1-human-gut-metagenome-genome-assembly--contig:-NODE-2779-length-10141-cov-3.474222_pt1 | contig 10141 bp, 9 predicted proteins | sample MGYA00241452_ERZ501896 | MGnify/ENA primary metagenome ERZ501896 (study PRJEB25962, sample SAMEA2042111) | human gut metagenome | biome: human gut; feature: human-associated habitat; material: faeces... | reverse complement strand
CGGAGGGATTTTCTTCTCTGCGGGCCTGTGTGTATTAACACAGGCATTGCTTGCCAGTATTATCCCGAATCTGGACTCGTAAAAACATGAACGGGCTATTTTCTTGAATTTCGTCCAGGCGTGTGTTATTATAAAATCAGTAAGTTATAATTAACTGATTGGAGTGAGGATAATGGGAAATGCCAGTTTCAATCAAGACTGGTACGGTATGCAGGCCAAAGTTCTGGCGCAAAGTGATGATCGTGTAGTCGTAGATTATGGTTGCAAAGGCCGGGGAATTGTAAAAAACTATAATCTGTTTGAGGGAATACAGCTTTGTTTCCTCGATTTTGAATCAGATGAGTCTATGGAAACACAAAAGTTTAATCCAGATATTATTCAGATCACGCACTGCCAGACCGGCCGGTATGAATGTGAATTTGCTAACCACACTGTATCGTATTTGCCAGAGGGCTATTTTAGCGTTGCGGCAACAGAGCATTTGCCGGTTTCCTTTTCTTTCCCTTTGGGAAAATATTACGGCGTCAGCCTCGTCATTGACCGTCAGGCGCTTTCAGATGGAACACGCCGGATGATGCAGACAATCCCTATTGACCTTGATAAAATAGGAACAACGCTGGGACTTGAAACACGGTGGTATGTCAGTGATACCCCAGCGCAGTTGAAGCATCTGTTTTCAGAATTATATTCTGCCGCTGAGACGGAGCCAATCGGCTATTTCAAAATCAAAGCTATCGAATTACTATACCACATGGATCAGTTGACACAGATTAACGGGTGCGATTTGAAGTATTTTGATAAGAAACAGATACAGACCACAAAAGCGATACGAGAATACCTCATTTCCCATTTGGATGAAAAAGTGTCTCTGGAGCAGTTGGCAAAGGAAGCACACTTAAACCTCTCTGTTTTTCATTTGGTTTTTTCTCATATCTACGGAGACACACCCTATGCGTATCTCAAAAAATACAAAATGAATTTAGCAGCCCAGTGGCTCTCGGAAGATAAAATGAAAATCGGGGATATAGCTTTAGAACTCGGATATAGCAATGCCAGCAAATTTGCTAAAGCGTTTCAATCTGTGTATGGGATGTTACCAAAGGACTATCGAAAAAATAAATAGGAAGAACGGGCTATTTTCTGCATCATCTCAAAGGAATGGAGCGGAAAAAATTAAGGAACTGTGTATAATGGGTTGATGTAGTTAGCTTTATCTAACTACATCAACCCATTTTTAGGAGGTGGTGATTTGTGCTTGTTATAGACACACGAATAAAGTTGTTGTTATTCATTCTTATCAACTTTATGGTGTTCGGCTTGAAGGATTTCATTCTTGGCAGCGTGTGTTTTTTCTTTATCTGTATCCTTTCGTGCCTGATGGGGCAGAAAAAGATTGTATTGAAATACCTTATCTTTTATGTGGTGATTGCGGCCATACAGCAGCTTTGCTCCTTCCTTCCCCAGGCCATCGAAACTATTTTGTCGATCTTCACATTGTTTATTCGGGTGATGATACCCGTGGTACTCTTTGCCTCAACCTTTATCGCTACAACGAAAGTCAGCGAATTGATTGCGGCCATGTACTCGCTAAAAATTCCTCGGAGCATTACCATTACATTCGCTATGGTATTGCGCTTTTTTCCGACTTTCAGTGAGGAGATCCACAATATCTATGACGCGATGAAGTTAAGAGGCATCGCACTTTCGTGGAAAAATGTATTCACGCGCCCTGTGCTAATTCTGGAGGCAATCGCTATCCCCATCGTGATGCGCTCTGCTTCGATTGCAGAAGAATTATCTGCTTCAGCGGTGACACGAGGCATTGATAATCCGGCACAACGAACTTCGTTCATTCAGCTAAAAGTTCATGCTAAAGATTGGATGGTACTGTGCTTCTTTCTTATTGCCTTCGTTGTGCTGTTTTTCTGCAAATACCAGATATATGGGAGGATATGATGATGATTGATATTGACCATGTATCTTTTCAATATTCCGGCGCTGAACAGGAAAATCTGCAAGATTTCAATTTGCAGATTAAAAAGGGGGAGTGTGTTGTTCTCACTGGCGAATCTGGATGTGGAAAGACTTGTGTGACCAGGTTGATAAATACGCTTATTCCCCACTTTTACGAAGGGGAAATGTCCGGGGCGGTCCTCATTGACGGAGTTGATACCCGCACGATCCAACCGCACGATTTGTCAGACAAGATAGGCTCTGTTTTCCAAAATCCGCGCAGTCAATTCTTCAGCCTGGATACGGACAGCGAGATTGTGTTTGGTATGGAAAATAAGGGGATGCCTTATCAAGTGATGTTGAACCGTTACCAACAGACTATCCGGGAATTACATATTGAAAAGTTAAAGGATCGCAACCTGTTTGACTTGTCCGGCGGGCAAAAGCAGACCATAGCCTTTGCCAGCGTTTACGCATTAAATCCTGATATTTTTGTCTTGGACGAGCCTTCCTCAAACTTGGATCCGGAGGCCATCCAAGAACTACAGCGGCTGCTTTTGCTGATTAAGGCGCAAGGAAAAACGATTGTTGTATCCGAACATCGCCTTTACTTCTTGAATGGGATTGCAGACCGCATTGTCCTTATGGAACATGGTAAGCTGAAACAATCTTGGTCCGCCCGTGATTTTGCTTTACTCAGTACCGAGCAAATCAAGGCGCTGGGACTTAGAAGCTATACGCCTGCAAGGTTAGAACTTCCAGAAACAATGCCATCTCGAAACGATACCCCGGCTGTCGAAGTTAAAGATCTTGCGATAGGATATGAGAAAGGGAAACCCGTGGCGCAGCACCTGAATTTTCGTGTCTACCCAGGAGAAATTGTTGGTGTGGTAGGAAAAAATGGCTGTGGGAAATCAACTTTAGCCCGGACCTTATGTGGCTTGCAGAAGGAACTCCGTGGAGAAGTTCTATACCAAAACAGTATGATCCCAAGCAAACGGCGGATCAGGAAAGCATATCTTGTCATGCAGGACCCGGACTATCAACTGTTTACCGATAGCGTTTACCAGGAACTACTGCTGGCATTATCTGACCAGAAGGATAAAGACGAAAAGAGAATAGACGATATTCTGGATGAGCTGAATTTGACGATTTATAAAGAGCGGCATCCAATGTCCCTATCAGGTGGGCAAAAGCAGCGCACTGCTATCGGCGTTGCGGCTCTCCGGGATGCAGAGGTACTTATTTTTGATGAGCCTACAAGCGGCTTGGACTACAAAAACATGGAGAGTGTTGCAGGAATTTTAAGTGCGCTGTCCAAAAGAGGGAAAGCCATCTTGGTGATTTCCCATGACAATGAACTACTGATGAAGATTTGTTCCCGTGTCATTCGCATGGATGAAAAGACTTCATCTTAGTTATATACCAATAATAGAAAGGGGCTATCTATATGAGTGAACAAGCAAAAGCTGTCGGCGTGTCCGACAAAATGAAGGCAAAGGACTATATTACACTGGGCATTTTTACGGTTCTGTTCTTTGCCGTAGTAATGGTGTGCATCTTTGCCTCCGCAGCTACCGTGGTGACCTTTGCGTTTGGGAGCGCCATTGCTGCAATTCCTGGAGGCATTATCTATATGCTGATGCGCGCTAAAGTGCCAAAGGCCGGGAGCGTTCTCTTGAGCGGTGTGGTGATCGGCCTGATTGAGTTTCTGATTGGCGCAGGATGGGCGGTTGCTGTCGGTTTTATTGCCGGTGCCATAATTGCGGAGCTTCTGGCCCGTATCGGCCACTACAAGAGCTTCTGGCTGAATACCATTGGCTATTCCGCCTATATGATGTTCTTTGCGCTGGGAACCTATCTCCCTATGGTCATTATGACCGGCTATGTGGATGATATGTCCACCTCTAACGGTGTGAGTGCTGAGTATCTGGCAGAGTTACATAGCTTTATGAATGGAACAATGGTAGTCATTATCGCCGTTGTGACTTTCGTTGCAGGCATCATCGGCGCTTTGATTGCAAAAGGTGTGTTCAAAAAGCACTTCCAGAAGGCAGGCATTGTCTAAGGGCGATATAGTTGCGACTAACTCTCTGGTATCTTTGGGCTATTTTGGACAGTGGAACAGAGTTATGGAGTAGCAGGCAATTCCAAAGGTTGATAAAATGAGTGGTGAGGTTAGAAACTGCTAACCTCACCATTTTCAATTTTAAGGAGGGTTCATGCTATGTCAAACGCAAAGTCGAAACAAGCAAAACCAAAGACGGGTTTGGCGCGATGCATGGAATTGGCTTCTGACAGAAAGGGCCTTGTATTCTTAGCTGCGGTTCTTTCGTCACTGGCGGCCATTGCTTCGTTCATCCCGTACATAGCGGTCTATTTTATGATCCGCTCAATTATCGGTGTTTTCCCGAACCTTGACCAGTTGGATATGGGGATGGTCATGAATTACGGCTGGCTGGCGCTCGCCGGGATCGTGGCGAATATCCTGCTGTACTTCCTGGCTATTTTCAGTTCACACATGGCAGCGTTCGGAACGCTGTACGAGTTGAAGGTTCTCTTTGCAGACCATATTACTAAAATTCCACTTGGGTATCACCTGACGATTGGCAGCGGACGTCTGCGGAAAATCATGGATGAAAACATTGAAAGCGTAGAGGGCTTTATTGCTCACCAGTTCCCGGATTTTGTCGCTTCTATTACAGCTCCCATTGTCATGGTCATCATCCTACTGGCCGTTGACTGGCGGTTCGGTCTTGCCTCTCTGGTCGGTATCATTCTGGCGTTTGTTGCGGAGTTTATTGGCTTTGGCAGCGGCGAGATGAAGGAGAATATGGGTAAGTACCAAAAAGCCCTGGAAGAAATGAACAACGCTTCTGTGGAGTATGTTCGTGGAATGTCGGTTGTAAAGGCGTTTAACCAGACCGCATCCTCTTTCAAAAAACTCAAAGAAGCAATTACCGGATATACAGAGTGGGTCCTGAAATTTTCCCTAGGCTGGCAGAACTGTATGCCCGCCTTCACCACAATCATCAATAATGTTTATCTGATCCTTGTACCTGTCGGAATTTTAATCGGCTCCAGGTCGGATGATTTTGCTGGGTTTGCCATGACCTTCATTTTCTATCTGCTCTTTGTACCCGCAATTTCCGGTGTACTGAACAAAATCATGTATATCTCCGAATCGTTCATGCAGATTGATGGGAATGTGGCTCGGATGGATGAAATTCTGAACATCCCTGAAATGCCGGAAACATCTCATCCTAAGAAACCTGTTGGGGATGATGTTGCTTTCCACGATGTCAGCTTTTCCTACACGGGGGATGTTTCCGAGAAAGCCCTGGAAAATGTATCTTTCTCAGCAAAACAGGGACAGATCACAGCTATTGTCGGCCCGTCCGGCGGCGGCAAGAGTACGATTGCCAATCTGATTTCTCGGTTTTGGGACGTATCTTCCGGCAGCATTACCATCGGCGGCGTAGATGTGCGCGATATGGCGGAGGATGACCTGATGCGCCATGTCAGCTTTGTGTTCCAGGATATTTTCCTGTTCAAGCAGAGCATCTTGGATAATATCCGTATGGGCAATCCTTTGGCCAGTGAGGAACAAGTGATTGCGGCGGCGAAAGCGGCGCAGTGCCACGAGTTCATCTCCAATCTGCCCAACGGGTATCATACGGTGGTCGGCTCCAAAGGCATCCATCTCTCTGGCGGCGAGCGCCAGCGAATTGCCATTGCGCGGGCCATTATCAAGGACTCGCCCATCATCGTGCTGGATGAGGCAACGGCGTTCAGCGACCCGGAGAATGAATACCTGATCCAGAAAGCTTTTGAAAAGCTGATGCAGGGTAAGACAGTTATCATCATCGCACACCGCCTCTCCACGATCCGCAATGCAGATAAGATTATTGTCATGGAGAAAGGGCACCTGATCGAAGAAGGAAAACATGACGAGCTGGTGGACGCAGGCGGACGCTATGCGCAAATGTGGAACCACTATACAGAAGCGATTGGCTGGAAAATCAGCGGAAAGGCGGTGTAACTATGAGCAGATTACAAAAAGCTCTCTTTTTATCAGACAAAGGTTACGCAGATCTGAAAAAAGCAATCTTCGCCTGCACATTGACGAACTTGGCTATGCTTCTTCCGTTCTGTGTAACTGTTATGATTTTCAGTGAAATTCTGACTCCCTTTGTCAATGGCGGCTCCATTCAGTGGAACCATATCTGGATGCTGTGGGGCGCGGGTATTGTTTCGGCCATTCTGGTATTTCTGGCTGCCAAAAACGATTACCGCAAAACCTATATTGCCTCATATAAAGAGTCGAACACGACCCGGCTTCGGATTGCGGAGCATCTGCGGAAACTTCCGATGAATTTCTTTAACACCAAGGACCTTTCTGAACTGACCACAAATATGATGGCAGATTGCAGCAGCATGGAATCCCTGCTCAGCAGCACGATCCCTCCGCTGATTGCAAACGGCATCACGGTGACCCTGACCTGCATCCTGCTGGCCTTCTTTGACTGGCGGCTTGCTTTGTGCGTATTTATCACGGTTCCGATTGCCTTCCTCATTATCTGGCTCAGCCGGAACCATCAAAAGAAGCTGTTTGAAAAACAGGTTGACGCAAAGCTGGATGCTTCTGACCAGGTACAGGAATACTTGGAAGGCATGAAGATCATCAAGTCCTGCGGGCTGTCCGGTTCTCATTTCAGCGCGCTGGATAAAGCTCTGTTAGCAATGAAAAAAATCGCCATCAAAGTGGAGATGGCTGTCGGCGTGTTCATGTCCAGTGCAAGTATGATTTTGCAGGCTGGCATCGGTATCACGATTTTTGTTGGCGCTATTCTTCTAACACAAGGACAGATTGAGCTTCTTCCTCTGCTTATGTTCCTGCTGATGGTCACACGGATTTATGGACCGATCCTGGCGATCCTAGCGAACCTGTCCTCACTGCTGAATTTGAATGTGGTCACAAGTCGTATGCGTACCCTGCTCACTACCCCTGCGATGGACGGTGAAGGAAAAACGGTCCCGAACTGCGATATTGAGCTTTCCCATGTGACCTTTGCCTACAATCAGGAAGATGTCATCAAAGATGTTTCTTGTAAAATTCCCCAGGGGAGCGTGACTGCCCTTGTTGGTCCGTCCGGCTCCGGTAAAAGCACGATTTCCAAACTGATTGCCCGGTTTTGGGATGTTCAGCAGGGAAAGATCACCGTGGGCGGAAAAGACATTAAGAGTATGGAGCCGGAAAGTCTCATGTCTTATATGTCCTTCGTGTTCCAGGATGTGACCCTGTTCAATGATACGGTCATGAACAATATCCGTCTTGGCAATCCAAACGCAACGGACGATCAAGTAATTGCTGCGGCCAAAGCCGCCTATTGTGATGAATTTGTCCGGGAAATGCCGGACGGGTATCAGACGGTCCTCGGTGAGAACGGCAGCACTCTTTCCGGCGGTGAGCGCCAGCGTATTTCCATCGCCCGCGCATTGCTGAAAAATGCGCCCATTATTCTGCTTGACGAGGCAACAGCATCCCTTGACCCGGAAAATGAAGTCCTGGTTCAAAAGGCGATTGCCAAACTGGTGGAGGGTAAGACGGTCATTATGATTGCTCACCGGCTCCGTACAGTTGTAGATGCAGACCAAATCCTCGTCCTTGACAATGGACGGTTGGTAGAGCATGGAACCCACGATGAGCTGATGAAGAAGAACGGATTGTACCATAAACTGTTCCATATCCAACAGGAGAGTCTTGGTTGGGCTGTGTAAATTGTTTTAGAAGGGAGATGTTCCATGAAACTTCATGCGTCCGGGGAGGACTATCTGGAAACCATCCTTGTTCTCCATAAGAAACTTGGCATGGTGCGCTCCGTAGATGTTGCCCGGCACATGAGAGTGTCAAAACCGAGTGTTTGTGTGGCGGTCAACACTCTGAAGGATGGCGGCTTTCTCACAATGGATGAAGATCACTTTCTCCATTTGACCGATGTAGGCCGGGAGGTGGCCGAAAAGATTTATGAACGTCATTGCTTCTTTACGGAACAGCTTATTGCAGCAGGTGTTGATCCTGAAACTGCAGAAGTCGATGCCTGTCGGATAGAACATGTGATCAGTAATGAAAGTTTTGAACGGTTGAAAGAAGCCGCCTTTAGAAATCAGAAAAACGAGATTTCTGCCCGGTCAAAAGAGATAAAGGATAAGCCCACCGAATAAAAAAAACGGTGTTTCGGTGGGCGGCTTCATCATGCCTTATTACACATCTTCCCTCTGAACCCGTTTTGAGTTTGGAGGGATTTTTTATGTGCTGGTCTGCTTCAGCCGCCCCGCTGCTTATCCACAGCAGCAACTACCTACATAATTTCATACAGGAATGAGGATAGCCTGTCAAAAAAATCTTCTGCTGTTGGTGGCACTCTCACGCCCCTAATGTAGAAGTTTTATATCTACAACGTAGTTCTTATTTTTCTCACTGCCGCAAAGGTTTAACAGCCTTTGCGGTTTTTTGTTTGTCGATATTTGTCGGGAAAAAGGACAAGCCTTCTTCCGGTATTGGCTGCCGTTCTCCACCCTTTCCAATCTGAATGTTCAAACAAATCAGATTGGAGGTAAGGAAAATGGCATATAACCATGGAAAAGCAGAGCGCAAATGGAAGCTCTGGAAAGAGAAAGAAGAAAAGATTTTAATAGACAGCGGTGTTTCTGAAGATATAATTGAAGCAATCCGTCTTTATGACCGTCAGGCATTTAATTCAGACAGACGATATTATGAACGTGTGCAGGAAACAGGTACATACCTTGATACTGTTGCAACATCCACAGATCAGGCAGAACCGAAAACAGTACAGGATTTTTTAGATCATATTGAAAATCAGGAATTGTATCATGTACTGATCACAGTGGACAGGCTTACCCTGCAGATCGTTCTGATGAAGATCCAGGGGTATAGCACTCATGAAATTGCCAGGTATCTGAAGATTACCGAAAAGGCGGTTTACAGACGCATGGACAGGCTGAAAGAAAAAGTGAAGAAGATCTTTGAATAATTCATTATAATCACAAAGCAGGGTGTGATAACAAACTCCACCCTGCTTATCATTTTAGTTAGAAAAAATAAAACTTTTGTCAAAACCAGTATTTAAAAATTTTATCAGTAATAAAGTGCAGAATGATGTTTGGATTGCTGTTTTTATGCAACTATTTCTTGTTGCTCTTGACAAAATCTTTTTTAAAGATTAAACTTATAACAGTGTTATATAGCACTGTTATATAGGAGGTGTGCAAAATAAACGGAAATGGAACGACTTTAGAAAATATCCATCGGGCAGCGAAAGTGGAATTTTTAGAAAAAGGATATAAAGACGCTTCTCTGCGGAATATTGTGAAATCCGTGGGAATGACTACCGGAGCCTTTTACGGATATTACAAAAGCAAAGAAGAACTTTTTGAAGCCATCGTTGGTGAACATTATGAATATATTCGTAACCGTTTTATAAAGGCACAGCAGGAGTTCGCCGAACTACCAGCTGCCCAGCAGCCGGAAGTCATGAGTGATATTTCGGGAATCTGCATGTACGATATTCTCTATTATGCGTACGAACATTTAGAGGAATGTAAACTGATCCTCTGCTGTTCGGAAGGGACAAAATTTGCCGGGCTAATTGATGAAATGGTGGAGATTGAGGTAGATGGGACGCATGCCTATCAGGATGTCTTAAGGCAGCTTGGACGGTCCTCTCCGCATATCGATCCTTCGCTGGAGCATATTCTGATCACCGGAATGTTTCATACCTTTTTTGAATTGATCATCCACGAAATGCCGCTCAAAGATGCCGAAAACTACGTCAGAGAAATGCGCGCCTTTTATACAGCGGGATGGATGAAAATTATGGGGCAGTAATGCCTTATAATTTTTGCTTGGTAGTTAGTTAAAACTAATCTAAATTCGGATATTGTAAGAACATAGACGTGTTCTCTTTATCATAAACACAAAGAAAAGGAGGAATTTTTTTGAAAAAGCAATCCAATTTATCACGCCTGCTGGAAATTGCAGGCAGCCATAAGTACCTGACCTATGCTTCCTGGGTGCTTTCTGCGATCAGTGCCCTGATTGCTCTGGTACCATTCTATTACATCTGGAAAATGATCAGGGAAGTACTGGAGGTGGCACCGAATTTTG
>ENA-OPSF01002778-OPSF01002778.1-human-gut-metagenome-genome-assembly--contig:-NODE-2778-length-10152-cov-3.940081_pt1 | contig 10152 bp, 7 predicted proteins | sample MGYA00241452_ERZ501896 | MGnify/ENA primary metagenome ERZ501896 (study PRJEB25962, sample SAMEA2042111) | human gut metagenome | biome: human gut; feature: human-associated habitat; material: faeces... | reverse complement strand
CCTCAGGGAGTTTTGGAAGGGGCAATACCGTTATCACTTGGCAATACGGCTATTCGGTCGGCACTTGGTAAGCTGTTTTCTTTTAAACTTATCATTTTAATTATGGTAATTCTTTTAAGTATCCTGTTTTACAGACCATTTTGCAAATGGATCTGTCCACTTGGAGCGATTTATTCACTATTTAATAAGATTTCATTTCTCAGCATAAAGGTTGAAGATGATAAATGCGTTGGATGTCATCAGTGCACAAAAGTATGTAAAATGGATGTTGATGTTATAAAGAGTCCAAATCATCCGGAATGTATACGATGCGGTGCCTGTATGAAAGCTTGTCCAAAAGATGCAATCCACTATCAGTTTATAAAATTTAATGACAAATAAAAGGAGGTTTTTTATTATGAAAACAAGAAGAACTATTATCATGATTCTTACACTTTGCGTAGCGTTATCATTTACTGCATGTACAGGAAAGGGAGATGTTGGAAAAGCAGACTCTTCATCTGTATCAGAGGGAACGGAAAAGACAGAAGATTTGCAGGCGAAACTGGATGATTTATACCAGCAGGAAAATGAGATTTTTGAAAAACATAAAGATGTCTGGGAAAAAGTATTTAGTAAGATGTCCAAAGCAGATGCCGGCTCGGATAATTATGCCGAATACCTTGCTTCCACAGTGGAATCAAACAAAAACTCTTTTACGGATGATGAATTAAAAACATTAAAAGAAGATATTGAGACAATCCGTGGAATTGAAGAGCAGATAACAGAAGTCGACAACAAATTAGATACATCAGGTGCTTCTGATTCCAAAGATGATGATACCATTGCTTTTAATAATGTTTCAGGAAAAGATTTTGATGGAAATGACGTTGAGGAAAATCTTTTTTCTAAAAATGCAGTAACGGTTATGAATTTCTGGTTTACAGGCTGCAAGCCTTGCGTTGCCGAATTATCAAAGCTTAATGAATTAAATGATGCGATAAAGTCGATGGGAGGAGAAGTTGTAGGGGTTAATACCGATACATTCGATGGAAAAGAAGCTACAATTAAGGAAGCAAAGAAAATACTTGAAAGTCAGGGAGCAAAATACCGAAATTTCGCATTGGATGCTAATTCAGATGCAGGAAAATATGCCTCTGAGATCATGGCATTTCCGACAACAATTCTTGTAGACAGAAAAGGTAATATTGTAGGAGAGCCAATGGTTGGCGGAATTGATAATCAGGAGAATTATGATACGCTTATGAAGCAGATTAAGTCCGTAATAGAAGCAGATAGTGCAAATAAATAATTAAGTTATCCTATACTGTTTGTTTAAAAAAGAATAAAAATATTTTACAAAGTCATTCACAGTAATATATAATACAAAAGAAATGTAAAAGAGAAATCTAAAAAAAGGTAATTGATTGGGAGTACAAAATAATGGAAGACAGAAATCAGTTAGATAGAATATTTTCTTATATCGACGAACAGAAGAATATGGGGAAGACGGTTGCCGAGGAAGATATAGAAGAGAAGAATTATAAGGCACAGGAATTGTGGAAGGAGAAAGTCTGGAGGGGATATGCTGAGCTGAAGGAAGCTGGTTTTAAAGGAGGAGATAGCCTTTTTTTGATAGCGGCTTATTTTGCAGGTAAGCCAGATAAGACGATAACTCCACTTTTAAGAAGACTTCAGATGGTTATGAAAGAGAGAGAAGATTTAATTAGTGGAGGAATGCTGGCAGCTTCTTATTATGGTATGGAGGAACTTTCTATGCGTATTCCTGTTTTAGAAGAGGGAGTCAGGATTTTGTATGCAGACCCAAAAGATATAGAAGCTCTTACTGGAAGTATAATGATTGCAGATGGAGGCCCTGCCGAAGTTGCCAAGGCGATACAGTGGTATATGTTTTTCGTCAAGAATGGATTTGATGTGAAGAAACGCCAGATGGCAAGGGTGATTGGACTTTTGGCAGTAATTTCTTCTTCCCCTGTGATGGTCGGTAGAGAATTAATGAATAGAACCAATGAGAGTATAGGAAGATATGAGAATGAACAAAAAGATAAAAACTATATGCAAGATACTTTTTGTGAACAAGTATGTACTTATATCAAGCAATTACAGAGAAAAGAGCAGGAAAAAGCAAGAAAACTTGGCAAGACAAGTTATAGGATGCTTACTGGGGAGAAGAATGTTACAGTAGTAGATTATACACAAGAGGAAGAAGTGAGCTTGAATGGAAGCAATATGCTTGTAGGTATGGAACAGGAAGTAGGATTAATTCTTTCAGCAATACATATGGGAGTATAGTGCTAAGAGAAAGAGAGAATATACAATGAAGAAAAATTATAAAATGACGATTTGTTATGATGGAAGCCGATATTATGGGTGGGAGCATCAGCCAGACAGAGATACGATACAGGGAAAGCTTGAGAATGTTCTTACAAGAATGTGTGGAGAATTTATTGATGTTCTTGGTGCAGGCAGGACAGATGCCGGGGTACATGCTTCCCTGATGGTTGCTCATTTTGACTTCGATGAGCCGTTGGATGAAATATCAGTTGCCGATAAATTAAACCGTTTGTTACCTCCCGATATTTCCATTTATCGTGTTTGCCGGGTCCGGCCGGATGCGCATGCCCGCTTTGATGCGACTGCGCGAACTTACAAGTATTATGTAACGACATCGAAATATCCTTTTAACCGGCAATATCGTTGGCGAGTTTATAATCAGTTGGATTATGCACTCATGAACGAAGCTGCACGTACCCTTTTCGAGTACACTGACTTTACGAGCTTCAGCAAACTTCATACGGATGTAAAGACCAATATCTGTCATATCACTCATGCCGAATGGACGCAGGAAGATGATGCTACTTGGGTGTTTACCATCCGTGCCGACCGTTTCCTGCGAAATATGGTGCGAGCTATCGTAGGTACGCTGATTGAAGTGGGACGAGGGAAACTTACTGTTGAAGGCTTCCGGCGGGTTATCGAACAACAAGACCGTTGCAAAGCCGGGACATCTGCTCCGGGGCAAGCCCTGTTTCTGGTAAATGTGGAATATCCCGAAAGTATATTTGAATAATAAATAATAAATATTCTCATGTGGTTATTATTAGCATTTCTCTCGGCTACTTTGCTGGGCTTTTATGATGTATTCAAGAAGAAATCGTTGAAAGATAATGCGGTACTTCCCGTTTTGTTTCTAAATACATTTTTTTCCAGTCTCATCTTTCTGCCGTTTATCCTGATATCCGTATATAAACCGGACCTGTTGGGAGGAACGATATTTAATGTTCCCGTTGTTGGTTGGGAACAGCATAAATATATCATCATCAAGTCGTTCATCGTGTTGTCTTCGTGGATATTCGGATATTTCGGAATGAAACATCTGCCTTTAACCATAGTAGGACCTATCAACGCCACTCGTCCGGTGATGGTGCTTGTGGGAGCGATGCTGGTATTTGGCGAACGGTTGAATCTCTATCAATGGATTGGGGTAATGCTGGCCATTGTCTCTTTCTTTATGTTAAGTCGTTCGGGGAAGAAAGAAGGAATTGATTTTAAACATAACAAATGGATATTCTTTATTGTGTTGGCTGCCATTACAGGTGCTATCAGCGGATTATATGACAAGTATCTGATGAAGTCTCTGAATCCGATGCTGGTACAATCCTGGTATAATGTTTATCAGGTGTTTATTATGTGTCCTATTCTGTTATTGCTTTGGTGGCCTAAAAGAAAGTCTACCACCCCGTTTCGCTGGGACTGGACGATTATCCTGATTTCTATCTTCCTTTCGGCTGCCGATTTCGTTTACTTTTACGCATTGAGCTATGACGATTCCATGATTTCCATTGTTTCGATGGTCCGTCGGGGAAGTGTAGTAGTCTCTTTCACTTTCGGTGCACTTCTCTTCCGTGAAAAGAATTTAAAAAGCAAAGCGATTGACCTTATACTGGTGTTAATCGGAATGATATTCTTATATTTGGGGTCTAAAAATTAAAACAGTTACACAAAATCTGTTTGTCACAGGTTAAATAAGATAGATATGAAAATAAATAAATTTGTAATCACTATATTCTTTTCTGCTGTCGGACTCTTTGCTTCGACCGCTCTTTGGGCACAAGAAGCCAAAACGCTGTTTGTGAATATGCCGGATTCTCTAAGCCCGTTACTAACCAAAGTAAACCGGGAAGATTGTATTGACTTTCTGGAAAGTAAGATGAAAGCGCAAGTAGAGAATCGTTTCGGCAAGAAGTCGGAGATGACTGATCTAAGTAAAGATTATATCCGTATGCAGATGTCTTCTCAATCTACCTGGCAGATGAAAGTGTTGGCTTTGAATGACTCGACGAACGTGATCTGTACAGTCTCTACAGCTTGTGCACCTGCCTGCGACAGCAGCATCCGTTTCTATACAGATGACTGGAAACCGCTTACAGCATCTCTCTATATTACCCTGCCTGTGATGGGCGACTTTCTGAATACGCCGGATTCAGCAGGTGTTTATGAGTTTGACGAGGCACGCCGTTCGGCAGATATATTATTGATGAAAGCCGATTTTAATAAAGAAAATACAGAATTGACTGTTACATTGGCTACTCCTGATTATATGTCAACAGAAACGGCAGAGAAACTGAAACCGTTTCTCCGCCGTCCGATTGTTTATCATTGGAAGAATGGAGCCTTTACCAAATAGATAATTCTCCATTCTCTTTTTTCCTCTATTCTCAATTCTTTAAGCAATCGTTGATGAATGCGATCATTTCCGGTGTGTTGGCTTCCACACTTTGAAGCAGTTTGAATTGTGCTTTAGTACGAACCAAATTATGTTCCGGATATTTGATTTTATAATAAGTATCTCCATTGATATAGTCTGCCAAGAACCGTACACACTGCATGTATGGGAATAAAGCGGCTGCATAAGGAAGATTCTCAATCTCAATTGGAGTCAGGAATGATTTGGCTCCTTTCAGATAGCCTTTGGTAAACGCTTTGAATATTTCCATATTGAAGTTTACACGATCAAGGTCTTTATCGTCCTCATCACCCGTGTTGGCGCCTGTACGAAGGAAATCTCCATAATCGGAGAAGACAAAGCTGGGCATTACCGTATCCAGGTCGATGACACAAAGCACTTTGCCATCCTCGTCGAACATCATGTTATTCACTTTCGTATCGCAGTGGCAAACACGTTTGGGGAGTTTTCCTTCACGATATAAACGTTCTGCTTTACACATTTCATCTGCACGCTTCTCTATTTCGTCCAGATAGTATTTCACTTCCGATACCCGTCCGGCAGCATCTTTTGCAACGGCTTCACGTAGTTGTTTGAGGCGGAACTCCATATTGTGGAAATCAGGTATGGTTTCACCCAATGTTTCCGGAATATCGGCCAACATAGCCTGGAAGTTACCAAAAGCTTCTCCAGCATAATTTGAATATTCGGGATTCACCGTCTCATACGTTTTGGCGCGTGGGATGAATACCATCACACGCCAGTAGCTATCACCGTCGAACCAATATGCTTTACCCTCTTCTGTTTCGAGGAAACTCAAAACCTTGCGTTCTATATCCGCTTCTCCTGCCTCCGTTAGTTTCTTGCGAATATGATTGGTGACAGCGGTAATATTGGATTGAAGCATCTCTACATTCTGAAAAATGGCATGATTGATGCGTTGCAAAACGTAGTCGGGAGCATCTGCTTCTTTGGTGTTTACTTTGTAAGTGTCGTTAATAAGTCCTGTACCCAAAGGTTTGATTTCTTCTATCGTACCTTGGACTTTAAATTTAGCTACAATGCTAGATAAATCTTTCATGGTTTTTTTCTTTAAAAATTTATACTAAGGTTATCGATAATCGTATTTAGCCGCTTCGTTGGCCTGATTAGCCGAGCGAACAGGTACTAATGTGAAGCCCCAATGGTAATCACGATTAGCCGGGATTTGGTGGAAAGGTTCCGGGCGTGCACCCCAACTGTCATATCCGCCTACACCTTGTTGCTTCATGTCCACACAAACCTCTACGAAATCTCTCGGAACGATGTCATTAACATGATGCATTCTCCGCAATACATTACGGGCGGCATTCTCATCATGATTGGCTACTTCTTCCGGGCTAAAGTTATTCCATTGGTAAGGGTGGGGCAGTGCCTCTTCAGAGTCAAAATCTTCGATAGAGTTGCGCAAGGCATTGAAACCGATCGTACTGTCGGCTACCAAAACCAGGCCGTTTCCTTTGGCGGGAGATAAAGCGATCCAACGGGTATCGGTGTGATGCCCGTTTTCCTGTGGACGTACATAGTTGAAGTACATTTTATCTGCTGTTGTCTTATATACGCCAACGAGGGTTCCATGATTACGGTCGATATAGTTCTCTTCCGGACCACGGCCAAAGTATTGTACGTTGTTCATCTGTGCCGGCAAGCGGAAACGAACACCGATACGGGGAACTTCCAGTTTGGAAGCGGCCTTGCGGGCAGCGTCACTTCCGGGAGTAAACGTAGCCATGCGGGTAGCTTCGGAAACTTCAGTTTCTGTTGCCTGCATATCTGTTGACGTGAATTTGGCATTTACATTGACTACTCCGTTCGGATAGATTTTGTATGTGACAACATACAAGTTGCCGGCAGCCAATAAGTAGGTCACATTTAAGGAAACTACCTTATTTTCTGTTGTCATGGTTGCATCCGTTACGTGGAAGTTTTTGCTTGATTGCTTCCATACCTGTAAACGTTTAGGAGCGCCATTACCATAATCATTATCATTAGGAGCACGCCAGAAGTTAGGCTGAATACCAAATCCGTCTTTGAAATATTCTGTGCCGTCCACTTTATACGAGGTAACTAATCCGCTATTCTTGTTGAATACAAAATTCACTTTGGAAGAAGAAACGATTAGCTCATCTCCTTGAGTCGTTGTTTTCAGTGCCGGACCGTTTGCTTTATAAATAGCTTTCTCTGCCTGGATAGGAAGCTGGAACTGGTCGTATGCTATTTCATATCCTGTTGGAATCAGCGGTTCAGGTTCTGTGGTTGTCACGCTGAAGTTTACAAAATATTCCACTCCCGGTTGGGCTTTCAAGCCGTTTACCGGTATGGTGAATTTTTTGGATGCCTGCGGAGCAATGTCCAAAGATACTTTTCCACCTTTTATAGTCTTTCCGTTAGCGAGTACGTTATAGTGAATCTGATACTTTTTCAGATTGGTGAAATAGAAACGGTTGGTGATTTTGAATATGCCGGCTGCGGCATCTACTGCCTCAAAACCTACATTCTGATGTACATATTTCACTTCAGCCATTGCCGGATGCGGACCGCGATCCGGATTGACAAGACCGTTGCAGAGGAAGTTGCCATCGCTCGGCGCGTCTACACCGAAGTCACCTCCGTAAGCCCAGTATTCTTTTCCATTCTCATCTTTCTGGAGAAGACCTTGGTCTACCCAGTCCCAGATATATCCACCCTGTAGGTTCGGATATTTGTAAATCGCCTGCCATTGTCCCCACAGGTTTCCGGTGGAGTTTCCCATTGCGTGTGCATATTCGGAAGGAGCTACAGGGCGGTCGCTGCCGTTCTTTCCTGTATTTTCCAGCCAGTTGGCACCCGGATATTGCGGAACATACATATCGGAGTTCCATTCCCATTGAGCACGCTCATAGTTGACCGGACGATTCATCAGCTCTTTGTCAGCCTCTTTCAGCCACAAGTAAGTCTGATAGAAATTATATCCGTTTCCGGCTTCATTTCCCAGCGACCAGAAGGTGACGCTCGGATAGTTCTTGTTACGTTCGAACATATTGATGGTACGGTCCATGTGTGGTTTCAGCCATTCGGGATTGTTACCCAATGAACCACCCTTCCGAAGATCGTAATACATTCCGTGGCTTTCGATATTGGCTTCATCGTATACGTAAAGACCGTATTCATCGCAAAGTTCGTAGAAACGGCGGTCTTGCGGATAGTGGCAGAGGCGTACGCTGTTCAGGTTATGTTGCTTCATAAGCTCGAAGTCACGACGCATCAACTCTTCTGTTACATAATGACCTGTTGACGGGTTGTGTTCGTGGATATTTACCCCTTTCAGTTTCAGTGGCTGACCATTGATGAACAGGCAAACGTATGGCTTTCCATTAGCAGCTTTTTGTTCGATAGGTTTGATTTCAATACGGCGGAATCCTACATTAAAAGGAATAATCTCATTTATTTTGCCATTCTCTTTGACGGTCATCAGCAGTTTGTACAGATTCGGATGTTCGGATGTCCATGTATTGACATCTGCCAGTTTCTTATCGAAAGAAAGTGTACGTACTTCGTTCGATGGGATATAGGCGGTCTTCTCTTCAGTAGAGATTACTTTTCCCTGTGCATCCAATAGCTCATAAACTAATGTAAGATTAGTTGCTGCCTTCTCGTGATTTCTCAAATCGACATTCAAGCTGAAGATTCCATTCTTGTAGCTGTCATCCAGGGTAGACTTCACTCGGAAATCTTTGAGGGCTGCTTTAGGTTGTGAATACAGATAAACATCGCGTTCAATACCGCTCATGCGCCAGAAGTCCTGACATTCCAGATAGGAACCGGTGCTCCAACGGAAGATTTTAACGGTAAGCACGTTTTTGCCGGGCTTCACATAGTTGTTAATAAGAAACTCTGCCGGATTTTTGGAGTCTTCGCTATATCCAACTTCTTGCCCGTTGATATATACATATACGCCGGACTTGGTTCCTGCCAGATGCAGGTAGATGTCCCGTCCGTCCCAATCTGTCGGAATATCAATATCCCGACGGTAAACTCCCACCGGATTCGCTTCGGGAAGAGCCGGAGGTTGCGGATTGCGCGGCTTGAATTCATAACCATGATTGGTGTAGATGGCTATTCCGTGTCCTTGTACTTCCCAGTTACCGGGTACCTGAATATCATTCCACGAATCTGTATTCGTATTCGGGTCAGTAATGTTGTCGGGAAGCTTTTTGTAAGAGTCTACAAAGTAGAATTTCCAGGTTCCGTTCAGCAAGCGGTAATACTTGCTTCGTTCGAACTTGCCACTCAAGGCATCAGCGCGATTGTTGTATGTCATAAAAGAAGTGCGTGGATACTCTTTGTTGACTTCAACTACCTGCACATCCTGCCAATAGGGGGTCACGGCTTTTTCAGCCATTACATTAAATGTTGTCAGGGAAAATATTCCCATGAAAATGCCTGTTAATAAATTGGGGGTTGGTCGAAATTTCATGTTTCTCAATATTGGTTTTTCATTTCTTTTTTATTTTACTTTGATATGATCGAATCCTTCTCCATAAACTCCGATGACAGCACTTTGTGACACAAATGCATTCGGGTCTATATCTTTAATCAACCGGAAGATGATAGGCGATTCCCTCTTCTTGGCTAATACGAACATCATCTTTACTTCTCGTCCTGTATAAAAGCCGGTTGCATTGATAATCGTAACTCCCCGGTGTGGATATTCGTTGATATGCCGTCCTATTTCTTCATATTTATTGGATATGATAAAGAACTGTACGGATTGGCGGGCACTATTCACTACCTGGTCGAGAACGAAGCTACAAATATAAAGAGTAACAAACCCATATACCACTTTTTCCCAGTCTTTTAAGACAAAATAACTGGAAGAAATAATAATCATGTCACAGATGAGTACGACTCTTCCTAATGTGATGTCCCGGTATTTGTTGATGATGGCTGCGATAATATCCGTGCCTCCTGTGCTTCCGTTTGCCGAAAAAGCAACCCCTATACCACCTCCACAGAAGGATGCTCCAATGACACATGCCATAAAGGGCTGGTCGTGAAGGAGTCCGAAACCTGCTGTCAGCTTTTGAATGACGGACAGAAAGAAGGTGAGGGTAAATACTCCAAAAATAGTTTTAATGCAAAACTTCATCCCCAGCAATTTGAGGGCCAGTAGCAATAAAAAGAAGTTGATGCTGAAGTACGTATACTGTACGGGAAAACCCGTAGCCCAATATACAATAGAAGCAATACCCGGTACTCCCCCGGTAGTGATATCGTTCGGAAGTAGAAAAACGGTCCAACCGATGCCATACAAAATCATGCCGATGGCAATCATTACATAATCTCTGGCTTCACGGATAATGCTTTGCTTAGAAGGTTTTGGAATAGCTGTTTTCATAAAAGTGATT
>ENA-OPSF01002767-OPSF01002767.1-human-gut-metagenome-genome-assembly--contig:-NODE-2767-length-10190-cov-2.867588_pt1 | contig 10190 bp, 9 predicted proteins | sample MGYA00241452_ERZ501896 | MGnify/ENA primary metagenome ERZ501896 (study PRJEB25962, sample SAMEA2042111) | human gut metagenome | biome: human gut; feature: human-associated habitat; material: faeces... | reverse complement strand
ATTATTATGTCTAACGATTGAATATACTATTGCTGTATTATTAGAAACGTTATTAACAGGTGCTTTTTCTACGAAAAAAGGTGTTTCATTAACAATATCCCTTATTGTTATAAGTGGTTTGTTTCTATTTATATTTAGAAAATTACAGATTGATAATGAAAAGAGACTACAATATGAGCTTAAGCTTCAAAAAAATCATTTTAGTGAAGAAAATTATAGTAAAATGAAATATATGTATAATGAAATCATAGAAACAGAACATAGAATGATGTATATATTAATAGGTGTAAAGAAATACTTAGATTCAAATCAAATAGATAAAGCAAATTTTATGTTAGAACAATATATTTCAAAAGTTAAGAGATTTTCAACTGCAATAAATACTAATAATCCATATTTTGACTTTGTTTTAAGTTCAAAAATACATGAGTTTATGTATGATGATATTTTTTTAAAAAATACGTTATTTATATGTGAAAATCCTATTTACGATACGAATGAATTTTGTGATTTAATTATTTACTTGTTGGATAGTTTTAAAGATAATTTAAATTCTAAAATAGGATTAAGCTTAGGAATTCATCAAGAAAATAATTTTATAATTGTGGAGATGATAGGTGATTTAAAAGAATATAAAGTTACAGATGGTTTATATAAAAAAATTAAATATTTTACAACGGATTACTCTTTAAAAAATGTGGAGAGTATTTATACTTTGAAATTAATTATTGATATTGTTGAGTGATTTTAATCAAATTGAATATTTTAGCCTCCTGCACGCACCATGTTGATCGAGTGACGACAGTGTGTTAATGAAAATGACAACAGTAAAACCTGCTTTAAAAGCAGGTTTTAATTATTTATTTTCTCTAGTTCTCATTGAGTGATTTTCCTTAATATGAATCAAATATGAGTTAGCTATAATTCTATCTAGAATTGCATCAGCTAATGCACCACCTCCTAAATTTTGATGCCAACCCTCTGGCAAAAATTGAGATGCAAATATTGTTGAATGAGTGTCATATCTTAATTCCAATAATTCTAAAATATCTTTTTGTTATTGGTGTCAATAAAAATTCATCAATGATCAATAATTCAATACGTGATAGCGCGCTTAATTTCTTTTTTATAATTATCTTTATTTCTTGCTTGATCCAATTCATATAATAAACCAGGAAGTCTTATATATTTAACGTTGATAGCTTTCTTGCATGCTTCGTTTCCAAATGCAGATATATAATACATTTTACCTGATCCTGTTGCACCCACAACAATAACATTTAAATGATCGTTAACGTAATCACATGCAGATAATTTCATTGTCAATATTTTATTGATTTCTTTGTCTGGATAGAATTTAATATTGCTGACAGATGCATTTGTCATTTTAATGTGTGATCTTTTTTTCTATAAATCAAGTTGTTATATTTTGCATCTGTTTCACCATCAATCAATATAGAAAGCCTTTCATCAAAAGATAATTCCAAAGATGCTTTATTAGCTAATTATTCTTTTTATAACTCAGCCATCTTTGGTAGTTTTAATTTCATTAGTTTTTCATAGTTTTGATTTATCATTTTTTATTTTCCTCTATAATATTTTGCACCTCTTACAAGGGCAAAACAGTTAAACTAGATGAAATATTTCAGTTTAACTGTTACTTTTTCTTGACGTAGTACCAACCTCAGCTAACTTTTTGCGACAAACCTTTTTCGACCAACGGTACCATTACTATTTTTAAAGTTTACTGGAATTCGTTGTCCACAAGACCTCACGGGGTAATTCACTAATCCTCTAACTTTTACAACGTCTTGATTTACTGTCTTGGTTTTACGTTTACCTTTTGGACTTCGACCTGTTATGCAGCCTCATCCACCATTTAGCTTAATATCAAGTTTCTGTTTGTACGCTCAAAAGAATCACTACACCACTTCCTCCATCATTGTCATCACTGACAACGACTTGTAGTTCATTACACTTGGCGGTAAATACCTGTGATTGGTTTATTTCCAACTGAATTATACCATGCTTGGTACACATAAAAAGGGCACAGAAGCCAATCGGTTTCTGTACCCGCCATTTTTTCCTAATACCCCAAACAATCTAGAGGGGTTATAAAATCTAAAATTTTCACAATTACTAAACTCAAAAATCCAATAACGGTACTCAATTCAGAAATCATAGACACACCTCCTTGAATGTTAGCTATCATATTACAGCCCCCATTCACTTATCACTAAGTTCTATTAGCAACACAACCTCTCGATTGTGTGGGGCGGGGCATTTATATTGTACCGCCTATTTCAAAGCTTTTCAACTGGCGTTCCAACTTTTTATAGGTTGTGATTTTCTTCGTTGAATGATTGACTAACTCCATTAAAAGTATCGTCAATGCTTTGGCTGTAAAACGTTGTTGGAGCAAGAATAAATTAAGTTCGTTATATTTTTTGTCAGAAATATGTAACAACTTATATGTGCGCAAGTTTTTGTTGGATTTTAAAAATTCAAGGGTAGCCTTTAATTCTTCCGACAAAATACACTTTGGATAATTCTTATATATCGTTGTTCTTTCGGCAAGAGATATATTTTTACATTCCGCTAATGAAGTATTGACTATCGTTGTGTAGTTGATAGTTGTACCAGTAAAATTGCAATTGCTGAATTTACAAGCCATGAATACACAATCTGAAATTCTTGCTCCACTGAAATCACAATCCTTAAAGGTAGTTCCCCAAAAATCACAACCAGTTATTGTACTATTATTAAACTTTACTTTCGTAAATATAGCTCCGCGAAAATTAGCATAAATAAAACTTTGATTTTGAGCATTGCAATTAATGATATGGCTCTTAGCTAAATAGCGACACCGTACGGACTTTACCATTTTCTTTTTTTGACATTTATCTGTAATCAGATTTATTCTGTCTATTTTGTAAGCTTGCATAGGTTTTTCTCCCTTTCTTACAAATTATCTTGTTTTGTATCTTAAAACTTAAACAGGTGAAAGTTCTTTATATTCAGCCTGCGAATGAGGTTCTGCGCGTTGACTATATTGTCATGATATGAGATATACCATCGACAAGTTAACGAAACATTCTTTTTGATTTCAGCAAAATAGTCAAAGTCTATTTCCGAAAGAGAATGACCAAATATATACACTTCATTAACTATCGTCAACGAGTTAAAAAAAGATTGATAATTTCTAATAATTGAAGCAGTATCTTTGTAAGTTTTTCTAAAATAGTCTTTTATAATTTCCTTTGCTTCTTGCAATCTAAAATCTTCTTCTATATCTTCTATATAGGTATCATGTTCTTCTGGCGCATTAAAAGCGGTAATTGTTTTTCCTTGAAAAAGTGTAGCGTCATGGTGCCCTAATATGAGATTGTCTCCTCGCAAGGCATTACCATGAATATATAAAATATTAGAAGCAGGAATACCATACACTTTTTCTAACGTATCCGTATAGTTGAAGTTCAGAAACAAGCAGTTTCTATTGAGTATATTTGATGATACAATAGGCGATACATTAGTATTAATGTGTAAAATCCACTCTGAAAAGTAACGTGAAATATCTTTTGCAAAAGCCAAATCTTCCTTAATCATATATTGAAAATCGTGATTTGCACTATCACGCCAATTATCATCTCCATAACCAAGAAGATAGCAAGAATTATCTTCTTGTATCTGTTCATAATCCAAAAAACTTAATGCTTCTTCAAATGAACTCCATAAATTCTGTTCGGGTATATATTTGCTTATTGCTTCATAAAAATGATGTTTTTCTTGGTCTCGTGGCGAAATACTATCAAGACGAACAAATCTATCACATATAATTTCCGGCTCTTTTTCATAAGAACATAGATATTCCATAAAATCAGAATACTTTGTATGCAAGCCATGAGCTAAATCAAATCCATTACCTATGATTATTAACCTCGACAACACATATTCCCCCTTTCTTTCGAAGTATTATAACAAAAAAATAAGAACTTTTCCACCATTAGACCGCTATCCACGCTCTGTTTCCTTTTCCCGTTCCGGATCTTTATCTTACCGCAAAACGCTGTCAATGTTTCGCATGATAACGTTATATTCCTTGACTTGTTTTTTCAGCTTCCCATAGTCTGCATACAGTACTTTAGATTCATCTTGACATAGTACCAAGTCCTTGATGATTTAAACGAACAATTTTTCTCTTTAGACATAATAAAAAATCCTCATTTCGTTAAATTATATGCTTATAACCTACATAATTATTTTAATGTAAGAAGGATTTAAATATTATAATTAAATTGTTCAAATATATGTTGTCATTTTCATTAATACACTGTCGTCGCTTAATTAACATAATGTAATCATTGGAATAAAATATCCACAAATTAAGAAAATTCCAAAATGTTATTCATAGTATATTAATACATTGAGTAAATATATAATTTAAAATAAAGAGGGATTTATCATATTTTGGTTATCAAATATTGTGAGGATTAGTTCAGGCTCTGTGTCAATAATGAAGGGTGCCTGAGAGATAGCGAAAGCTATCTCTTTTTCTTTATTCAAATTCATATGAGAACCTAAGATGAAGAAGAATCATCTTTCTTAAATTATAAAAATATTTGTATCCATAGGCATTTCGTTTTACAAGCTTGATCTTGTTGTTCTTGTTCATGGTTTTATATAATGTACTTTTTATGTTTTATGTTTCTTATTAAGAAAGAGTAGCTTTGAAAATTGATATTAATTAATTTTTTTGAATAATATAAGTTATATTAAAGATGATTATTAGATCTAGTTAAGTTTAATAAAAAAAGAGGATTATATAAAAATGCCAATGATTTAAAAATATTTAATATGTTAAAGAAATGTTATTATTTATGCTTTACTATAATCTTTTTAAATTTTTGAATGATATTATTTAATATTAATAAAGTAAGTTATGCCATATTTAGGTTAGATATGCCTAAATAAATATATAAAATTTTTCTTAATGTATAATTAATTTGAAGAAGGAAGATGGTATAATGAATGGCTATATTATAAATAGATTAGTAAGAAATGGCTATATAAAAGAAAAAGAACGAGCGAGTTATCAATATGGAATGGATGTTTTAATTTTAAATTTGATACCAATTTTTATAATTCTAGTTATTTCAGTTGTAACAAGAAATATTAAATTTGGTGTAATATTCCTATTATTTTTTATTCCTGTAAGAATAAATATTGGTGGATATCATTGTAAGAAAATTTCTAATTGTACATTATTGTTTGTTTTATTATATATTTTTGTTTTAAAACTAAGCACATTATCAATACAATTGATATTAAAATATTTTGGAATCCTTTGTATACTTTTTATTATGCTTTTAGATCCTATATCGTACGATGTTATAGAAAATAAAGTTGAAAATTATAAAAGATCAAAAAAAATCATTAAAGCAGTCAGTATTTTAATGATAGTAATATTATTTTTATTAAATGATAATTGTTTGTTAAGTGCAACAAGCATGGCGGGAATTTTAAATTTTTGTCTTTATTGTATGGGACGAGTTGATTTAAGAAGAGGAAAATTATTATGAAAAATACACCAGAAATATATTTAATAGGTCAAAGAATTAAGAGAAAAATATTAATGATAATGATTTTAATAAGTGTCTTATTAGGTGTCATTGTAGGTAATGAATGTAAATCATTAATATTTGGCTTATTTTTAAGTGTAGTATTAGCATTTTTTCAAATTGTAATGACAAGAAAATATTATTGGATAATAAGTAATCAAGGTATATATACTCCATTAAATTTTGGAATAAAAAATTATTTAATTATAATGCTTAAATATTTATTATGTGGAGATGATACAGGAAATATAGTTTTTGTTAACTATAGAACTATTGCATATTTAAATTTGTTTGAAAGAAAAAACAAGTTATGGGTACAAATTATTCGAAAAAATGGAGATTTTATTTCTATAACTATTGAGTCGAAATTTTTTAATCAAGATTTGGTAAATGCAGTAATTTATATAAAAAGAAAAGGAATAGTTATAAATGGTTTAGAAGTATTAACAATAATTAAAAATAAGATAAATTAATAATAAGGAGCTAACTATATGAAAAAAATAATTATTTTATTTACAGTTTTATTACTTACAGGTTGTGGAGTAGGGACTACTAGAAACAGTAAGAATAATTCTCAACATCATAATATTTATATGAATACAGATTCAAAATGTGCAGGAATAAAAAGAGTAAGTAAAAAATACAAAGAAACAAATCCAAAGGATATGTTAGAAAAAGTTGATTATTGTTTTATTGGAAAAATAAAAAATTTTAAAGACGTAGAAATATATGAAAATGGGAAGATTAAAACATTAATGTCAATTTCAATTGAATCAACCATTAAAGGTGATGTAACAGGTGATATAGAAATATATAGAGATGGTGGAAGAAGTGGAATTAATGAATATGTTAATTATCCAAAAGATACATGTTTAGATAAAAATAAATTAAAATCTATCCCTGATAAAATGAAAGAAAGTTGTTATATAGAAGTTGTACCAGATGCATATTTCCAAGCAAAAGAAGGGGAAGAATATATGTTTTTTGTGAAGAATAAAAAACAAATGGAAATTTATAATGATGCGTATGGAATGTTGAAGGTTTTAGATGATAAGAATCTAGAAAATGTTTATACAAATAAAAAATATAAAATTTCAGAAATTTCTTAAAAGTAGGTGAATATGATGAAATTTGCATTAAATAATCTTTTTAAACAAAAGAATTTAATGATAATTTACGGATTGACAATTACATTAGTTGCAGCTATATGTTTTGTTTTTCTGGCTATGTTATATGATCCATATTTGCAATTAGACACAACAAGTGTTGATAAAATGTATATGGGATCAGCAACAACATTATTAGTACTAATTTTTAGTGTTTGTCTCATGATTTATACAAATATGTATGTTTTAGAAGCAAAAAATAAAGAAATGTCGTTGTTAGTTTTTCATGGATTGACATTGAAGAAAATGATTTTTTATCAATTTTATCAAAGTATATTTATGTATATATTATTTGGAACGTTGGGAATTGCTTTGGGATATAAATTAACACCGGTAATATTTAAAAACATATATTATAAATTACATTATGTTTATGATATTAAAATTATCAATCAATCATTTTATCAAGCTATTTATATGTTATTGATGATGCTTTTTATTTCTCTTGTTTTAAATATTGGATATGTATATCGTGGTAGGTTGACTAGTATGATGTCAAATACGAGACAAAAGAATTATAGGAAAAAGAATGTTTTTCAAATAACGAGTAAGATATATCCTATTTTATTTATTTTAGGACTTGTAATGATGTTTACAACAGAGCATATTGCATCAGGATATATAGTATTTAGTGTTATTGGAGCACTTGGTGGATATGGAACAGTAAGATATTTTTTCCCAGAATATATTGAAAAATTAAAAGCATCCAAATGGTTAAATAATAGTCAAAGACTAGTCGTTTTTGGAGAACTATATCTAAAATTTAAATATATAGGAATATTTTTAGAGTTATTGATACTTATTTCAATAATAATAACAACATTAATTTGTTTCAACTTAAATAATTTAATCGAAATGTACAGAATGATTATTGCCTACATTATTATGATACCAATGATTGTATTTTGTATCACTTATAAAAATTTAATTATATCAAAAAAGAATGTAAAGAATCAAAATTGTATTTATAAATTAGGAATTACAAAAAAATATCAAAAAAAATTTATAAAAGAAGAAACACTAATTATGTATGGTATATTATTTATTTTACCAATGACATATATGATATCCACATTGGGAAGATTTTATGTATATGATGGAATTTCAATTTTAATAATTGCCTTTATTATTGGTTATTTTATATTAAATTTACTTATTTCAATGTATATATCTTACAAAGTAACTAATCAATTTTTTAGGGGGGTCTAGCTATGAATGAAATTATAATAGAGGTAAAAAAAATTAGTAAGGTTTATGATGAAATGACAGATAATCCAGTAATTTCACTAAATAATATTTCTATGTCAATAGAAAAAGGAGAATTTATTTGCGTGATGGGGACATCTGGATCAGGAAAAACAACTTTTATCAATTGCATTTCAACAATGGATACTCCTAGTAAGGGACAAGTTATATTATATGGAAAATCAACATTAGAAATGAGTGATGAAGAAATTGGCAATTTTAGGAGTAAAGAAATTGGATTCATTTTTCAAGAATATAATTTATTGGATTATTTAACATTGGAAGAAAATATTGCATTTCCATTATCAATGAACAAAGTAAAAAATAGTGAAATAAAAAAAAGAGTATATGAAATTGCTAAAAATCTTGGCATCGAAGGTCTTTTAAATAAATATCCAGATGAATGCTCTGGAGGACAAAAACAGCGTACTGCAATAGCTAGGGCTCTAGTTAATGAACCAAGTATTATTATTGCTGACGAGCCAACTGGAAATTTGGATAGTAAAAATACAAGTGAATTATTGGCAATTTTGAAAAATTTAAATGAAAAAGAGGGAAAAACAATCATTATGGTTACACATGATGTTATGGTTGGGTCGTTTGCTTCTAGATTGCTCTACATTCAAGATGGGACTATTAAAGAACAATTAAGCAGAAAAGAATTTAAGACACAGGAAGATTATTTCTATAATATTTCAAAAATAAATTCTAAAGAGCAACTCATATCATTGAAAAAATAAAATTACAGTAAATATTAAATTTAATAAAAAATCAATATTTAAGACAATATTCGTTCAAATTTAATATGATTATAGGAAGTAAAATAATTGAGGGGGAGCAATTATAGACACTAATTGTTCTCTTTTTTTTTAATAATCCAAAAATGATAAAATATTGTTATTTAAATTAGAAAATATATTCCAAATATTAATTTTTGAATTTACTCTGTAAAATTTTCTTTTGAACAAATCAATAAGAATCTTTGAAATTTCTAAAATACTATAAATTCTTGAGAATATTTTTGCGTTATATGACATATGATTGTTAGATAAGACAAATTTATATATATAATTAAAAAAATATATATACTGAAATTAAGTTAAATGGCTAGGAGGAAATAAATGAAGTAATATAAAAAATATTTAAAACAAATGATTAGATTACTATTTTTAAAATGCATGAATAAAAAAGGAGGTAAAAATAGGAACATATAAATAAAAAATATTAGAGTTTATAAAATAATATTATCAAAAGAAAATAAAGAAAGAAGAAAGTTATTATGGAAAATATATTAATTGTAGGTGCGCATCCTGATGACATAGAATTAGGATGCATAGGAAGTTTAATGAAATTAAAAAAAGAAGGGAAAAAGATTGTTTATTTAGTAATGACAAATGGAGGAAATTGGGAAAAGAAAACTTATAAAGATAGGGTTGATGAAATAAAAAAAGCTTTAATTCATATAGATGTGGATGAAGTCATAGTTGGTGCGATACAAGATGGGTATTTAAAACATGATCCTGATACAATAGATTTTTTAAGTAATATTATAAAAAAATATTCCATTGACACAGTGCTTTGTCAGTATTATAAAGACACGCATCAGGACCATGTTAATTTAGGATTAAATACACTATCGATTGCAACAAGCTGTAAAAACTTGATTTTTTATGAATCATTAACAAGTACAGAATTTGTTCCTAATTATTATATTGATATATCTAAATATGAAATTGATAAAAAAAATGTATTAAAAGAGTATGTTTCACAAATAGAAAAGTATAAAAATAGAAATCAAGATTTATTATCTTATATTGATGCAAAAGATAAAATAAACGGAATAAAGTCTCACGTTGATTATGCTGAAGGGTTTATTATTAATAAGATGGTTCAATAAAAAAGGTGTTATTGATTTGTAGAAAAATATCTAATAAATATCATTTTCTATAAAATAAGAATATGTTTTTCTGTTTTTAACAGTTTGTAAAAAATATTTGGTTGTTATTAATATTTAAGAATTTTTGTTCGTATAAATTAAACTACTATTTAAATATATTGATGCATTTGAACAATAATCAATAATAGACAAGATATATGAGAAAGTTATATTTTTATAGATATAATAAACAAAATTGATTTAATAAAAAATATATTTATAAAA
>ENA-OPSF01002766-OPSF01002766.1-human-gut-metagenome-genome-assembly--contig:-NODE-2766-length-10190-cov-3.546423_pt1 | contig 10190 bp, 12 predicted proteins | sample MGYA00241452_ERZ501896 | MGnify/ENA primary metagenome ERZ501896 (study PRJEB25962, sample SAMEA2042111) | human gut metagenome | biome: human gut; feature: human-associated habitat; material: faeces... | reverse complement strand
AGAAGATATTTGCAGGAGCAGATGTCTTTTTTTGTATTTAAAAACAGGAAGGGATATCTGGGGGAGAAAAAAGCCAAAAAAGACCGGGATCGACAGAAACATATCAGAACAATCCCGGCTTAGGTATATTATTTTTTTACGAGGGCATACATCAGGATCGGAAAATCCGGAAAAGATTCCGTGAGACCTTTTTCTATAATCGTAAAACGATTTTCTTTTAGTTCTTTTTCGAAGGTGGAGAAAGACACCATTTTACATGATGTGGAAGAGACAGGGATACTGCCAGAGCTATGCTCTCGTTCTTCTACACGAAAAGCCTTGCGGATATCTGTCTCCCGCTCAATTTTTCCATCACCCATAGTGCAGATCAGAGAGAGACCATTCTCGGTTAAGTGCTGATAAATAAACTGATAAAAATCAGTCCGATCCTTACTCGGTACGAGCATATGAATGACTGCAACCGAATAGATAAAAGTATATGAGAAAGGATGGTGATCCTTCAAGCAGTCTAAAGTTTGAAAATTTGAAATATGTTCAGGGAAGGCAGCTTTACAGTAGGAAATTGCTTCCGGAGAAACATCGGTGGCTTTCAAACAATATCCTTTTTCCAGCAAAGCTTTCGCATCTCTCCCTTCACCACAGCCAATTTCAAGAATTGGGGAGGAGAGAGAAATTCCATATTTTTCAAGTAGCTCCATCACGATTGGAGTGGGCGTATTGCTGAACCAACTGGCTCCTTTTTGGTGAATAGTCTTATACCTGTCCTCGTATGCTTTATAATATTCTCTGGGAGGAAAACCCCGGAGAACTTTTTGACAAAGCTTGAAGTAAATTCTATCGACGAACCATTTTTCCGTAGATTTTTCTGCAATCTCAGATATGTTGATCCATCCGATCTGGCTGTTTTCATCAGGTTTGATCCGGAGTGGCAAATGTTCATCGGCTTCCAGAAGAAAAGTGAGATTTAGATGAAGATGAGAGGAAATGTACGTTCCACGTTTCTCGTGTCCATCTACAGTCAGACTTTCCAGAGAAAAAATGTCATCTGTGAGGAAGCGGATGTCTGTCAGGCCGCTTTCTTCCTCAATTTCTTTTCGGATTACTTGTCTGACATCTGGGTTTCCATCTGCATGCCCGCCAAGCCAAGCCCATGATTGGTAAATGTTATGATATGCCATTAGCACTTTTGTGCGGTCTAGATTTACGATCCATGCAGAAACTGTGATGTGGGCAACATCGTTTTCTCTGGTGAGAAGATCTGGCATATGTTCTAGAAGTCTTAAAAATTGTCTTTGATCTTGTTCTTCCTGTTCATTGAATGGAAGGTATGTTTCTATTTCTTTTCTCAGCTTCTCCATATAGTTATTTCCTTTTTCATAATTATTTTCATTTACTCGTTTGAGTTTAAAAACGAGTTCCATTCTCAAACCGCTGTCTGGCATAAAGTGCAGCACCAAGCATTCCGGCACTATCACCAAGCTGGGCAGTTACGATTGTACAATGTTCGCGGGAAAGTCGCAGCGCATGTTCTGCTACAATTTTGCGAGCAGGTTGTAAAAGTCGTTCTCCTGCAGCCGACATTCCGCCGCCTATGATAAGAATCTCAGGGTTGAACAGATTGATCACATTTACAAGTCCGTAGCCTAATATGACTCCCGTTTCATTCATTGTGTCGATAGCCATATGGTCACCGAGGTCATAGGCGTTGGAAATCATTTTTGCAGTAATTTTATCTGGATTTCCATTTACCCATTCTGACATGATTGTGGAATTTCCAGCGGCGATTTTTTCTTTTATTGTATCGAGAATACCAGAGGCAGAGACATAGCGTCCCAGACAGCCATCACTTCCACAGCGGCATGGACGTCCAGAACGGAACATATTCATATGTCCGATTTCACCAGCGCTTGCGGTAGCACCATAGAGAACGTGACCATCTATAACGATTCCGGCGCCAATTCCAGTTCCAAGTGTGAGCAGTACGATATTTTTTTTGTGTTTTCCGGCACCGCATAGCCATTCTCCATAAAGGTTTACACGGACATCGTTGTCTATATAGACCGGAAGACCTGTTTTCTCGCTCAGCCATCTGGCAACGGGCATATTTTCCCACTTTGGAAATTTCGAAGAAAAGATAGAAACGCCGGTTTCAATATCAAGTAGTCCGGGAATTCCGACGCCGATACAGACAGCATTTTGTTTAGGAAGTACGGTATATAGTTCCAAAATCGCGGTATGAATTTGGTTCATGACATATTCCCAGCCTTTTTTTGGGCGGGTAGCGATTCGCCGTTCATACAGTTTATGAAATTGAGAAAAAGTATAGGCAGAAATTTTGAGGTTAGTTCCCCCAAGATCAATGCCGATAATATATTGAGAGGTATTCATTGTCCGACCTTTCTGAATCTGCGATTCCTAATTTATTTTTTACGGGATTCATTATAGCACTGCGCTCTGCCATTTTAAAAGGGAAATTACATTTTTCTATAAGTCCGATGACTTATGGAAAACATCAATGAAATAAAAAAAGATTATTGTCGGAAAATAATCCGTTCCATGAGAAAAGAAAGTGGAAGATATTGGCAAAAAAAGGCATTTTTGCTATAATTTATTATGATAATGAACATCTTGATCGGAGGAATTGTGGAAAAGAAAGGGATGGGAAATCATTCAAACGGCAGCGGTCAAGAGATCGTGTAGAAGAGGTGAGGAAAAAGTGGAAAAGAATCTGAATGAATGGAGATACAGGGCAGAGGTGGAAATTCCACCGAGAAAACAGAGTGGCTTTCAGGAGGAGATCCTCATACGAGAGGAAATACTTCCATTGAATAAGAAAAATCATTGGACTGGTAAGGCATATGTGATACGAATGCGGACAGATGAAAAGATGGAAGTGAAGAAAAGCCCATTTATAATAGGAAAGTCTGCTGACGTAGATTATACCATACAGGGAAATCCGGCAATCAGCAGAAGGCATGCGTACATTGCCGAGGAGAATGGAATCTATTTTTTGAAAGATTTGAATTCTTTGAACCATACTTTTGTGGATGGAAAAAGAGCATTCAGAGTCAGGAAAAATTGGAGGATGGAAAGTTTTTTTATCTTGCAGATGAGAAGTTTCAATTTAGAATAGATTAGAAAATGCAAAAGAAAAAGCAGATGGGACAGAGGGAGAGCAGAGTGGAAAAGTTTTCGGATACATATGAGATTATTGGAAAATTAGGAGAAGGAAGCGGAGGGATTGTATATAAGGCAATCCATAAGCGGCTAAAAAAAGAAGTTGTTGTAAAGCAGATCAAAAATCAGGGAATGGCTTTGAAAGAGAAACGAAAAGAAGTGGATATTTTAAAAAATCTGAACCATTCTTACCTGCCGCAAGTGTTGGACTTCTTTGAGATTGGGAGTAATGCATATACGGTCATGAGTTTTATTCCCGGAAAATCTCTGAAAACATTGCTTCAGGAAGGGCGGTATTTTCAGAAAAAAGAAGTGATTCGCTGGGCCATGCAGCTATGCAGCGCGCTTCAGTACCTTCATGAACAGACTCCGCCGATCATTCATGGAGATATCAAACCTGCCAATATTATGTTGACTCCGAAAGGAGATATCTGTCTGATTGATTTCAATATTTCCTTTTTTATGAATTCGGGCACTGTGCTTGGATATACAGATGGATATACTTCTCCGGAGCAATATCAACGAGTGAGAAACATAAAGGAAGGGATTCGTGAAAATTTTGTAAAGATTGATGAACGGGCAGACTTATATAGTCTTGGGGCAACGTTGTATCATATTATTACAGGAGAAAAGCTTACAGAGAACGAGGGAAAGCCGGATCGGACACTTTTAAATGAAAAGGCAGGGGAGACCTTTGCATCCGTGATTGAGCGGGCGCTGGAGCAGGATCCAAGGAAACGGTTTCAAAGTGCGGCGGAGATGCTTCAGGCATTGCAGATGCTTCCGAAGAAGGATAGGCGCTATAAGATGCTTCTGGCACGTCAATGGGCAGAGCGTGTGATCGGGTGTGCCTGTCTGGCAGGCTGCATCGCATTGACTGGGTATGGTGCATATACGATAAGGCTTGAGAAGACAGATCGCTACAATGAACTGGTGGAAAAGCAGGAACAATTGATTGCGGAGCAGGAGTTTGACAAGGAAGAAGAGGTCTATCGGGAGGCAGTCAGACTAAGACCGTCTTCGTTGGAGAGTTATTATCAGAATGCCTGTGCACTGTATGAACAGAAAGCATATGAGGAGTGTATCGCATTTATTGATTATGATATTCTTCAGAATGAGAAGATAAAGCAAAATGCGAAGCGTATGGCGGATATCTACTATTTGAAGGCAGACAGTCAGTTTCAGATGGAAGAATATGAAGATGCGGTAGAGACGTATGAACTGCTTGAAAAGACCGGTGAGGGTGCAGAAATGTATTATAAGGATTATGCGATCACATTGGCATATGCCGGATACCCGGAATCGGCAGAGAAAATTCTGGAAGAAGCGATGGAGCAAGGAATCAACGAAGATGCACTGTACTATGCGAAGGGAGAGGTCGAAAAATTTTTGGAGGAACCAAAACAGGCGTTGACTTCCTTCCAGAAATGTATCGAGATCACTAAAGATACAGGCCTGAAGACAAGGGCATATCTGATGATGAGTGAATTGTATGAGAAAGAGGATAACCGGGAACAAGAGCAGAAGTTGCTGAAGGAGGCAGAAGCCTCCCTCCCGTTGGAAAATCAGATGATGATTCTGGAGCGGTTGGCGCAGGTGAACATCGATCTTGCAGAGAATACAGGTCTTGGAAAATACAGAGAAGAGGCAATTAGAAATTTCCAGAAGATTATTGAAAATGGATGGGAATCTTATGATACATACAATAATCTTGTGATTCTCTGTCAGAAACAAAAAAATCTTGATCAGGCAGAAAAATATTTAAAAACAATGGAAGAATCTTACGGGGAAGATTATAATGTCTATAAAAGATACGCATTTCTTGAAATTGACCGGCAGAAATTACTGAAAAACGATGCGAGAAATTACAAAAAGTTTAAGGAATTTTATGAGCAGGCGATGGAACTGTATGAGGATGAGGAAGAAAAGGATATGGAGATGGATTTGTTGGAACAGTTGTATGCGCAGGCTAAGAAGGGAGGATGGCTGTAAAATGGGAATGACACCCGGATGGATCATGGCAGCAGCAGGAAGCCTTGGGGGAATTGCCTGCGTACTATTTCTAGTCAGCACGATTGGAAGATTTAGAAGACAGAGAAAACATCTTCTGGAAGAAATCAGTATGGAGTAGAGAAAATCAAACAGTAGGAAACAGTGATAGAGAGAAGGGCAGGAGTAGATGAGCAATCAGAAATTTGAAGGGGCGGTTACCGGAAAAGAAGGAAGTTACAAGGATAGGACATTGTTGCTGGAAAATCGGTGTGAAGTATTTTTTCATATCGAGGGTGAACAAATTTATGTGGATCAGAGCCCGGAAGGTGCAGAAGCAGGAATTTGGTATATTGAACAGCGTGAAGAATATGCAGTGCAGCCGGCGAAGACAAGCACAGTATATTTAAAAAGTGGACAGCCACTTGGAAAGAACCGCATCTATTATCTGCCGCGTGGCATGGAGATATGGATTGCGTCACGAAAGAACAGCTTTTTGTTAGAATAAGGTAGAAATGAGAGAAGGGATGAAAGGATGAAGGATATAGAGAAGAAACTTGAAAATTTGTATACAAAGCTTGGAAAGGCATATTATGAAGGACGGTTTGAAGACCCTCTTCCGGAACTCTTACCATTATTTGATGCAATTACTGAACTGAAATGTAGTCAGGAACAGACCGACGAGAAAGCTTTTTGCCCGCAATGTGGGAATGAGCTAAAAGGACAGGCAATCTTTTGCGGCAAATGTGGATGCCGTATAGGATAGAGAAAAGTATAAGGAGGACATTATTATGGAATTTTTTGATGGAATGGCACAGAAAACAAAAAATATTTCAGAAATCATGAAGCTGACAGCAGCGGTTTCTTCAGAGAAGGAAAGACAGGAAAAGATTTACAGGGAGCTTGGAGAAACTTATTACAAAGTGTATGGGGACAGGGCAGAGAGCGAATTGATGGAGATGTGTACGCAGATTCGGGAGAGTAAGGAGACAGTAGAAAATTATGAAAAAGAGATTCTTGCACTCAAAGGGATTGTGGTATGCCCGGCATGCGGATATGAAGTCAGCATTCATTTTAATTTCTGCAATAATTGTGGACATAAGATGAAAGAAATTCAGGAAGAACAGCCATCCGTGGATGAACTGATCCAGGAAGAAGAGGAACTGAGAGAGGAAGAAAAGCTCCTTGCAGAAAAAGAAGAGGAAGCTGTAGAAGAAGATAGAATTGTCAAAGAAATTTTGGAAGAGGAAGCTTCAGCGGCAAAAGAATCGGTAGAAGAAATCCTTGCAGAAGAACAACAGTCGGAGGAAGAGGTTGAGCCGATCAGTACAGAGGAGCCATTGGAACTGGAAAACGAAGATCCATTTGTGCAGGAACTTCAGGAGGCGGTGAGCATATCCTCAGAGAAAGTATGCAAAGAATGTGGAGCGCCTATGGAAGAAGATCAGGAGTTTTGTATTATGTGCGGTACGAGATATGGAGAAGAGAAAGCGGAGAAGGAAGAAGAACTTCAAGAAAGAATTTGTCCGAACTGCGGAAGTATTGTAAAACCGGGCCATCTTTTCTGCATGGAATGTGGAACGAAGCAATAAGGGATGAGGAAGGAATCAGAGAAGATGAAGAAATGTCAGAAGTGCGGTGCGGAATATGAGGAGGATAAAAAGTTTTGTAAACGTTGTGGTTCTCCACTTTTAGAGGTAGATAAAAATTCAGAACAAAATGATCAAGATGGATTCCAAGATTGGAAAGAGGATAACGAAGAAGCAGGCGATGAGCAGCAATCTGGAAAAAAGAAGAAAAAGAATTTATGGATGGGGATTCTGATCGGTCTTGTGCTGGTGATGTTCTGCGGTGGAATTTTTGCAGTATATGTGATCCAGGAAAAACGGCTGGAGGCGGTGCAAGAAGAACATGAGAAAAGAGAAAAAGAGATAGAAGAAGAACGGAAAGCGGAAGAAAAAGCACGAGAAAAGGAAGAACAGAAAGAAGAAGAGAAGAAAAAGAAAGATGATGCAATTGAGATCAAAGCATATTTTGAAGGAACAGTCCTTCCATTAGAGAAAGTAAATGACCCAATGTTCTCTGATAAATTAATGGGAGATGGAGTAGCCATCGAGCCAGATGCAGGAAATCTATATGCTCCAGTGGATGGAAAAGTAGCATCAATCTTTGATACAAAACATGCCATAGGATTTGTATTAGACAATGGAGCCGAAGTTCTCATGCATATCGGAATGGATACGGTAGAATTAAATGGAGAAGGATTTGATCTTGATGTTTCCGTAGGGGATGAAGTTCACGCAGGTGAACTAATGGGATCCATTGATCTGGATTTTGTGAAATCCAAAGGAAAAGAAACGGTTACACCGATTGTTTTGACAGCAATGGATGAGTATAAGATTGAATTTGTAAAGACAGAAGGTCATGTAAACATTGGAGATGTTTTATACAAGATTTCTAAATAGTTATATGAATTAAAATTTAAAGAAAAGGGACTTTGCGAGAGCAAGGTCCTTTTTTAAAAGAAAGGATATAGGAATGAAACGATATTTTATGGCATTTATTGGGGTTATATTGATAGGATTTAATGTGACATTATTAAATTTATCAGGATTTGGAGTAGATACATTTAGTTGTATGAACATGGCGGTAAGTGAACATCTTCCATTTTCTTATGGTGTATGGCAGATAATTGTAAATATAGTGATTTTTATCGGACTTTTCATTTTCGTGATTAAAGAAAAAAAAGGGATAAGTGCCATATTTGGATTTGGAACTTTATGGAACATGATCGGATGTGGCCTTCTGGTAGACTTTTTTACAGCAAGATATCATATGTTTTTTGAAGATCCAGAAAACCTGGCAGTGAAAGTTACTTTTCTTATTGTAGGAATTCTAGGGGTTTGTCTAGGGTGTTCTGTTTATATGACACCAGAACTCGGAAGTGCACCATATGATACATTAGGGATACAAATTCATGAAAAAAGTAAAATTCCTTTTAAAGTGTGCAGAATTGCAACAGATATTATTTGTGTTATAATAAGTTTAATATTTGGAGGCAATGTGGGAATAGGCACAGTAATTATGGCTTTTGGGACAGGACCAGTTGTACAGTTTTTTAATGAACATGTCTCAAAACCGTGTCTGTATCATAAAGGAAGAGGAAAATATGCGACTAGAAGAACTGCTCAATCAGTATAGTGACAGATTAAGTGAAAATGATCTATACATATGGGACTATGTGGAGAAACACAAAAAACAATGTGAAAATATGACGATCGAAGAACTTGCAAGAAAATGCAATGTATCCAGAACGACAGTACTTCGATTTACAAAAAAGCTGTCTTTAAAAGGCTTTGGTGAGTTCAAAGTACATCTTAAGATGGAAAATGATGACAAGAAACAAGATACAAGCAAAGCTGTAAAAGTTTGTCTCGCATATGAAGAAATGATGCGTGATATGGTGCAGCAGGATTTCAAAGAGATCAGTAAGTTGATCTATCAGGCAAAACGAATTTTTGTATATGGAACAGGCATGGTACAAAAGATCGTTGCAAAGGAATTTAAACGATTGTTTTATTTTACAGATAAGCGTTTTTATGATTTTAGTGGAATGACAGAATATGAAACGGTAGTAAAGTATGTAGATAGTGATGATCTTGTTTTGATCATTTCTGTGTCAGGGGAAGCAGATCCTACGATAGATTTTGCCAAGAAAGTAAGGATCAAAGGAACACCGATCATTTCGATCACAAAACAAAAGAAGAATCCATTGGCAGAGATCAGCAATTATAATTTATACATATCAACAACAATTGTAGAACAAAACATGTATAAAGGACGTTATGAATCCATGACATCTTATTATATTCTGGCGGAAATGCTGTTTTTGCGTTATTTAGAATATTTAGAGGGAAGGAGCCAGTCTGATGAGAGCTAGGAATATGGAAGAATTGATACAGTAGAAATTTGACATTTTAAATGAAAATGATCTTCAAATATGGGCATATATCGTGCGTCACAAAGAACAGTGTAAACAGATTTCGATTCAGCAGCTGGCAGTTTTTTGTCATGTATCGCATACAACGATCCTGCGATTTGCAAAGAAGCTGGGGTTTTCTGGATATAGTGAGATGCGTTCCTTCTTAAAATGGGAAGATAAAGCAGAGATTCTATACGAAGAAAAAGATATGGATCGAAATGCAAACAGTTTTATAGCAAATATCCGGCGCTTTGAGGATATGGATATGGATAAGGTTTGCCAGATGATAGAATCTGCAAGCAGGATCTATACACAAGGTTCAGGATCGACACAGAAATTAGCGGCACAGCATCTGAAAGAAAAGTTCTTATATCAAGGCATTTTTATCAATACGATAGAAGGAGCAAGTGAATTTGAACTTCTTTCAGAGAAATTTACTGAAGAGGATCTTGTGATCTTCTACAGCCTTTCTGGGCAAAATGAAAAACAGATCCGCAAAATGAGGAATGTAAAAGAGAGGGGAGCAAAGATCATAGGAATCGCGATGCAGGGCAAGGGTGAATTTTATGATCTTGCAGATGAAGTTTTGACATTTCAGTCAGAAGAAATACACACGATCGGGTATGGATTCCTTTATTATCCGACATTACATTTTCACATTGTCAATGAATTTCTGACATTAAAATACATGGAACATCAATTGAAAAAACAAGAAGCAATAACAGAAAACAACGAAGAAAAATATTGAAAAACCGCATAAATAAGCCATTTGTGAAAAATCACATGTTTTGTGAAATGAAACAACATTGATGATACGTTCCTGAATGAGACGAAACTATTGTATCAGGATAAATACGATAGTATGATGAACTCAACAAAGAAAAACAAACAACATTCAGGAGGAATGAAAAATGGCAAAGAAAAAATATTCAATCACAGTTGCAGGTGGTGGAAGTACATTTACACCAGGTATCGTATTGATGCTTTTAGATCATATGGACAGATTCCCAATTCGTTCCATCAAGTTTTATGATAACGATGC
>ENA-OPSF01002765-OPSF01002765.1-human-gut-metagenome-genome-assembly--contig:-NODE-2765-length-10194-cov-3.452017_pt1 | contig 10194 bp, 6 predicted proteins | sample MGYA00241452_ERZ501896 | MGnify/ENA primary metagenome ERZ501896 (study PRJEB25962, sample SAMEA2042111) | human gut metagenome | biome: human gut; feature: human-associated habitat; material: faeces... | reverse complement strand
GGTACCGATCAACAGCATAATAACATTTACTTTTGGTGAACCACGCAGTTCCCCTTCAATCGTGATATTGCCGGATACACAGAATAATCCAAACAGTAATACAATAAATGTGAAATAATCACCGATGATTACTTCCAGTAACTGCTCGCCCATGATACCGAATCCATAGCGAATTGCAAAAGGAATCAAAAACAGCAGCGACCATACGATAACCGCATATTTCTGATTTTTCTCCCACCATGCTGGTTTTACCAGCGGAAAAACTGCGATACTAAGAAGCATTCCCAAAAAAGGAATACAGAATAACAATGAAATTGAATTGCCCAAATCCATTTGTGATACCTCCATTCTTATACTAAAATTTTGTTATTAATCACAATTTATCAGCCAATCCACCGGCGTATCCTGAATCATCCATATTTTCCTTCAGCGGATACCCTTTTTTCATATTTTTATTCATAATATATGTCGTATGCAGCATCGTCGCATTTTCAGTGTCTGAAATCCGAAGATTCTGCCTCTGCCCCACATCTACTTCTGAATACCAGGCCTGGTATTCATCTGCACGTGGCACTACCAGATCCATGCCCTCGTCATCCAGACAGATTACATGACTTAATTCCGATTCCGGCATACCAAGCAGCACTCTGTCCTGCGCAAACTGTCGGAACAAACGCGTTCTGATACTTTGTTCTTCTATTTTTGTATTCTGTGTTTCCTCCACAGATTTATCTGTCTTTTCCTTTTCTTCTTTTTCTGAAGATTTTTCAACAATCTCGCATTCCCACACATTTCCTGACCATCTGCTAAAAGACACACTCCACGCATCATACAAAGCCTGTGTGGATGTGCGCATTCCACTGATCATAATACCCAATATTAACGGGATAAGAAGAAACAGACAGATTACTTTTTGTATTCTATTCATATTATATTTTTGTTTCATACTCAAGTTCCGCCTTTTATCCGTACAATTATAATACAAACCATAAAAAAAGAACAGTCAAAATCACCGTTTTTTCGAGCATAATCACGCATTTTTATTCATACAATACGTTAAATACTTCATTTGTTTATTTTCAAGGTTCACAGATATAGCTTCTGCTCCTGTGCAGTCCGATAACTTTCAATTGCCTTGTTATGCGTCCACACCAGGTATCAGCAGCACTCCATACTGATAGTTACTGCGACGTTCCATGCTCTTGCCGGCATAGACATTTTCTTTCACCGAGTGCTCGGTAAACCCTTCCGGCGTGATAACCGGGATCTTGTCACTGGCAATCTGTTCCTCGATAGAAAGCGTCTCATCTGCCTTGTCCTCTTCTTTCATCACGCCTGCAATTCTACCAAAATGATCGACGTGGGAACAAGAAATGATAACAGTTTTCATCATTAAACTCTCCCATTTTTTATTTTATAAACCTTTGTATTTTAATCATAACAAAAAAGGGACTGCTGTGCAGTCCCTTTCTTGTTAAATTCTTTTGTGAACTATTCGATTATGCGTTCATCTGTGCTGCAACCTCAGCTGCGAAGTCCTCGTTTTTCTTCTCAAGACCTTCACCTGTCTCGAAACGAACGAATCTCTTAACTGTCATGTTAGCTCCATTCTCTTTTGCTACCTTCTCTACGTATTTAGCTACTGTAAGGTCGCTGTCCTGAACGTATACCTGGTCTAACAGACAGATCTCTTTCATCTCTTTGTTGAGACGTCCGATGATCATCTTCTCGATGATGTTATCTGGTTTGTTAGGATTCTCCTGTTTAGCCTGAGCAAGAAGAATCTCTTTTTCATGCTCTAAGAAAGAAGCATCTACTTCATCACGTGAAGTATATTTTGGAGACATAGCTGCAACCTGCATAGCTACGTTCTTCAGACAAGCTTTGATCTCGTCGTTAACAACATCTGTATCAGCCTCTACGAGAACACCGATACGTCCGCCGCCATGGATGTAATCTACTACACAGCCGTCTGTAACGATTTTCTCAAATCTTCTGATGCTCAGTTTTTCTCCGATTACAGAGATTTTTTCATTTAATGCATCCTGAACTGTCTTAGAAGCATCTTCGTTCCAAGCCTCAGCCATGAATCCTTCCATATCTGTTGATTCAGAAGCGATTGCCTGATTAACAACAGCTTTAACGAATCCCTGGAATTCAGCATTCTTAGCAACGAAGTCTGTCTCTGAGTTAACTTCTACGATAGCTGCTGTCTTGTCTTCTTTAACATCAGCCATAACAATACCTTCTGCTGCGATACGTCCGGCTTTTTTAACAGCCTTAGCTTCTCCGTTCTTTCTTAAGAACTCGATAGCTGCATCCATATCACCATCTGTTTCATTAAGAGCTTTCTTGCAGTCCATCATTCCTGCACCAGTCATCTCTCTTAATTCTTTTACCATCTTAGCTGTAACTGCCATGATCTTATCCTCCAATTATGTTTTTTAAGAATCTTATTCTTCTACTGCTGCTTCTTCAGCTTCTTCAACATACTCTTCTTCGCCTGCAACACCCTGGTTAGCTTCTACTACAGCGTCAGCCATCTTAGAAACGATCAGTTTTACAGCACGGATAGCATCGTCGTTTCCAGGAATTACATAATCAAGTTCTTCTGGATCACAGTTAGTATCAGCGATACCGATAAGTGGAATTCCAAGTGTGTGTGCTTCCTGAACACAGATTCTTTCCTTTTTAGGATCTACTACGAAAATAGCGTCTGGAAGTGTCTTCATGTCTTTGATTCCGCCAAGGTTCTTCTCAAGTTTATCCCATTCTTTCTTTAACTGGATAACTTCTTTCTTAGGCAGTACATCAAATGTTCCGTCTTCTGACATTCTCTCGATGTTTTTCAGACGAGCGATTCTGCTCTTGATTGTCTTGAAGTTTGTAAGCATTCCTCCAAGCCATCTTTCATTTACATAGTACATTCCGCAACGTTCAGCTTCTACTTTGATAGCATCCTGAGCCTGTTTCTTAGTACCTACAAAAAGGATTGATCCGCCTTCTGCAGCGATATCAGCTACTGCCTGGTAAGCTTCATCTACTTTACCTACAGATTTCTGAAGGTCGATGATGTAGATACCATTTCTCTCTGTGTAGATATAAGGAGCCATCTTAGGGTTCCATCTTCTTGTCTGATGTCCAAAGTGAACACCTGCTTCTAAAAGTTGCTTCATTGAAATAACGCTCATGTTTCTTTCCTCCATTGGTTTTTTACTTCCGCATATGTTGTTATACGTCCCCGAAACCGTCCTGTTACCAGGCTTTGGCACCATCGGGACAAGCCTATGCGTGATTTTTTTGCGACTTTTTAATATTACCATAAAGGTTGTCTGTTTGCAAGGATTTTCCTTTTATTTTTCTGCAAACTTTAGCATAAAAAATAAAAAACCGAAACCAGTTACCTGATTCCGGTTTTTATTTTATTTACTTTTCATTATCTACGCACATAGATCATACCAGACTGTACTGGTCCGACTTTTACAACATCTCCTGTATGTGGAGCATGGATCATCTGACCATTTCCGATATAAATACCACAGTGAGTTGCCGTTGTTACAACATCACCAGGCTGTGGGTTGCTTACCCTTGTCCATCCCATAAATGTAAGAGTTGTACCAAGACGTGTATAGCTTCCTGTCAGACAGTAGCTTACGAATCCTGAACAGTCAAAACTGCTCGGTCCATATGCACCCCATTCATAAGGTTTTCCAAGCTGGCTGTATGCTCTGCTTACGATCGTGCCACCATTTGCATTCGATCCGCTTGTTGTATTGCTGCTTGTATTATTACCTGATGGTCTCGTTGTATTACTTGTGTTATTTTTGTTGCTCGTTGTATTGTTGCTTGTTGTAGAATTATGTCTGTTAGATGAAGTACTGTTATTAGCTGCAGATGCCTGCTGCTTCTTTGCAGCCTCTTTTGCAGCCTTTTCTGCTGCTTCTTTTGCCGCTCTCTCCGCTGCTTCCTTTGCTGCCGCTTCTGCTGCTGCCTGAATCTCTGAATCAAGATTTGCAACTTCTGCTGATTTGGAAGTAATGAGGTTATTCAGGTTATCACCCTGCTTCTCATATTCAGCCTGCTTGCTTTCCAGTTCTTTCTGATCTTTTTCAAGACTGTCCTTCAAATCTGAAATCTGCTGCTTTGTCTCTACATATTCCTGTAACTGTTTTCTGTCATAACTATGTACATTCTGAACATACTCTGCTTTGCTCAAGAGATCTGTAAAATCATCCGATGTGACCAATGTTTCAAACGCTGAATCATTACCGGCTTCGTACATATATTTAATACGCTTCTTCATTGCTGCATACTGTTCTTTTTCTTTCTTCTGCGCAACTACCAGATCACTCTGTGCTTTTGTAATATCCTCACCTGTCTGGATCAATTCACTTTCCAGTGTATTAACCTTTCCCATCAATGTTGTAAGCTGTGACTGTAACGAACTGACTTCATTCTGTTTTGATGCTTTTTCCTTCTTCAAATCATCGACAGACGGTGCTGCCAGAACCGGTGTTACAATCATTGAACTTGTCACCACTGCTGTGATCAATCTGATTCCGTGTTTATTCATACTCACTCTTCTTTCTTATTTGTTTTAATTATTTTCCCCTCGTCATGAGAACAATCTCTCACATCTGTTCCCTATTATAGCGCACACAAATACAAATTGCAACATTTTTTAATATTTTTGTAACATTTAGCAGGCCGGAACATATGATTCCGGCCTGTTTCTTCTTATTATAAATTGTACTCGCAGATTATTCAAGAATTTTTCATCTTTATCTTATTTTCCAGTTCTGTTCAGACACATAATCGTTTACTGCACATACATATTCGTATATCCCATCAGACTGATATCCACTTCTCTTGCCGCTTCACGGCCCTCACGGATTGCCCATACAACCAGCGATTGTCCTCTGTGCATATCTCCTGCCGTAAATACATTTTTCACATTCGTGTCATATTTTCCCGGCGCGGTTTTCACATTCGTACGTTCATTTACTTCCACACCAAATGCTTTCGTGACATAGTCCTGACTTCCACGGAATCCGGCTGCGATTAATACAAGATCTACATCTACTGTATATTCACTTCCGGCTACTTCCGTCATCATCATACGTCCTGTCTTTTCATTTTTCTTAGGCTCTAATTTTACCAGAACTGCCTTGCAGACTTTTCCATTTTTGTCTTTTTTGAATTCTTTTACTGTTGTCTGGTAGACTCTCGGGTCATGTCCGAAGACAGCGGCAGCTTCCTGCTGTCCGTAGTCCGTCTTGCAGACTCTCGGCCATTCCGGCCAAGGGTTCATCTCGGTACGTTCATCCGGAGCTTTCGGCATCATCTCAAGCTGCAGCACACTCTTGGCTCCGTGTCTCATGGATGTTCCCACGCAGTCATTTCCGGTGTCTCCGCCACCGATGACCATAACATTTTTCCCTTTTGCGGAAATGTATGTACCGTCTTTCAGGTTTAGATCATAGGTTCCGTCTGCATTCTGTTTTGCATTTTTCCAGAGTGCTTTTGTGGTTGATTTCAGGAAATCCACTGCAAAATAGATTCCTTCGGCTTCTCTTCCCGGAACTTTTATATCTCTTGGGTTGGATGCACCGCAGCAAAGAACCACACGATCAAATTCTTTTAATAATGTAGCCGCTTTCTTATCTTTTCCGATATTACATCCGATCACGAACCGGATTCCTTCTTCTTCCATAATCGCAATCTTCCGGTCAATGAACTGCTTTTCCAGTTTCATATTCGGGATGCCGTAACGGAGAAGTCCACCGATCTTATCCTCTCTTTCAAAGACCGTCACACTGTGACCTCTTCTGTTCAGCATATCGGCCGCCGCAAGTCCGGATGGCCCCGATCCTACAATCGCTACCTTCTTTCCGGTTCTTACTTTCACCGGTTTTGCCGTTGCGTAACCTTTTTTATATGCATTTTCAATAATGCTGTATTCATTCGCCTTACTTGAAACTGCCTCTCCGTTCAGTCCACATGTACATGCCGCCTCACAAAGTGCCGGGCAGACTCTGGATGTAAATTCCGGAAAGTTATTCGTCTTTTTCAGTCTGTAATATGCCTCTTCCCAGTTCTCGTGAAAGATCAGATCATTCCACTCCGGTACCAGGTTATGAAGCGGGCAGCCACTTGCCATTCCCATCAGCATCTGACCGGACTGGCAGAACGGTACGCCGCACGCCATACATCTGGCTCCCTGCAGTTCCTGTTCTTCTTTTGACAGAGGTGTATGAAACTCTTTAAAATGCTTAATTCGTTCTTTTGGATCTTCAGCCGGCTTATCCTGTCTGTCATAATCCATAAATCCTGTTGCTTTTCCCACTGTTCTTCCCCCCCTATCTTCCTTCTTTGATCGCATAAAATGCTTCTGTCTTTGCCTGTTCACTGCTCATGCCCTGTTCTTCCATCTGAAGAATCGTTGTCAGCATCCGCTCATAATCGATTGGAATGATCTTCTTGAATTTTGGAAGGTATTCTGTAAAGTTATCCAGGATCTTCTTACCAAGTTCGGAATTGGTATTGGCAACATGTTCTTCGATCATGCTCTTTAATTCTCCGACATCCATCTTGGTTGTCACATGTTCGATATGGACCATCTCTTTATTGACTCTTGTATAGAGATCATTTTCCATATCCAGTACATAAGCGACACCGCCGCTCATGCCGGCTGCGAAGTTTTTACCTGTTCCACCAAGAACAGCTACACGCCCGCCTGTCATATATTCACATCCGTGATCTCCGACACCTTCCACAACAGCTGTTGCGCCGGAGTTACGCACTGCAAATCGTTCTCCTGCCACACCGTTGATGAATACCTTACCACTTGTCGCACCGTAGAGTGCAACGTTACCGATGATGATATTCTCTTCGGCTTTATAACGGATTCCTTTCGGCGGATATACGACAAGTTTACCACCTGACAATCCTTTACCGAAGTAGTCATTACTGTCACCTGTGAGTTCCAGTGTCAGTCCCTTTGGAATGAATGCACCAAATGACTGTCCGCCGGCACCTTTACAATGTACTACATAACTGTCTTCATCCAGACCTTCCGGATATCTTCTTGTAATCTCTGAACCAAAGATCGTTCCAAATGTACGGTTTGTATTTGTTACATCTATTTCAATGCTTCTCTTCTGTTTCTTTTCTACAGCAGGAAGAAGTTCTTTTACCAGAACTTTTTCATCCAGTGTCTTTTCAAGTTCAAAGTCAAAGACTTTCTTCGGATTGAAGGTCATCGGTGTCTTTGTGCCTTCATAAGGATTATCCAGAATCTGCTCCAGATTCAGTGTGGATGCACGTTCTGATGTTGGCACATCCTTCACCTTCAGAAGATCTGTTCTTCCTACCAGTTCATCCAGTGTACGGACACCGAATTTTGCCATATATTCACGAAGTTCCTGTGCGATAAAGCGCATGAAGTTCACAACATATTCCGGTTTTCCGCGGAAACGCTTTCTAAGTTCTGGATTCTGTGTTGCAACTCCGACCGGGCAGGTATCCAGATTACATACACGCATCATTACACATCCCATTGTTACCAGCGGTGCGGTAGCAAATCCGAATTCTTCTGCTCCAAGGATGGCTGCGATCGCCACGTCACGGCCGCTCATCAGCTTACCGTCTGTCTCGATGCGGACTCTTTCTCTCAAACCATTCTGGATCAGCGTCTGATGTGTCTCGGCAAGTCCAAGCTCCCATGGAAGTCCGGCATTGTGGATCGAACTTCTTGGTGCCGCACCGGTTCCTCCGTCATATCCGGAGATCAGTATCAGTCCGGCTCCTGCTTTGGCAACACCGGCTGCTACAGTACCAACGCCGGCTTCTGATACCAGTTTCACCGTAATCCTTGCATCTTTATTCGCATTCTTACAGTCATAAATGAGCTGTGCAAGGTCCTCGATGGAATAGATATCATGATGTGGCGGTGGCGAGATCAGACTGACTCCCGGTGTAGAATGACGGGTCTTGGCAATCCATGGATATACCTTTCCTCCCGGCAGATGTCCGCCTTCTCCTGGTTTTGCTCCCTGTGCCATCTTGATCTGGATCTCCTGTGCACTTACCAGATATCTGGAAGTTACACCGAATCGTCCGGAAGCGACCTGCTTGATTGCGGAACAGCGGTTGGTATCTAATCGTTCAATTTCTTCTCCACCTTCACCACTGTTGGATTTACCATGTAACTGGTTCATCGCGATTGCCAGTGTCTCATGTGCTTCTTTGGAAATAGAACCGTAAGACATGGCCCCTGTCTTGAAGCGTTTTACGATCTCATCTACGCTTTCTACTTCTTCAATCGGAATGCCTTTCTTCGGATAATTGAATTCCAGCTGTCCACGTATATTAATATGTTCTCCCTCTGCATTAACCATATCCGTATACTGTTTGAACATATCATAATCACCACGTCTTGTAGATTCCTGAAGCATATGGATCGTCTGTGGATTATAGAGATGTCTCTCTCCACCACTCTTTAACTTATGCTGTCCGACGCTGTTCAGTGTCATATCAACTTCCAGTCCAAGCGGGTCAAATGCCTGAGAATGGCGTGCAATATAATCCGCCGCAATTTCTTCGATTCCGATGCCGCCGATACGACTGACCGTGTCCGTAAAATACTTGTCAATAAATTCCTGTTTCAGTCCGATTGCCTCAAAAATCTTAGCTCCCTGATAAGACTGGATTGTAGAAATACCCATCTTGGATGCAATCTTTATAATTCCTCCCAGCACTGCATTGTTATAATCATCAACTGCCGCATAATAGTCTTTCTGAAGCATATCGGTATCAATAAGCTGTTTGATGGATTCATGTGCAAGATACGGGTTGATCGCACATGCACCATAACCGATCAGTGTCGCAAAATGATGTACTTCTCTTGGTTCTCCCGTCTCCAGAACAATCCCCACAGACGTACGTTTCTTCGTACGTACCAGATGCTGCTGCAATCCGGAAAGTACCAGAAGTGACGGCATTGCCACATGATATTCATCCACTCCTCTATCTGAAAGGATCAGGATGTTAGCCCCTTCGCGGATAGCTCTGTCAACTTCGATGAACAGATAATCAATTGCTTTTTCAAGGCTTGAATTCTTATAATAGATTGTCGGGATCTCTGCAACCTTGAATCCGTCTTCTTTCATATTTTTAATCTTCAGAAGGTCTGTCTCTGTAAGGATCGGGTTGTTGACCTTCAACATCTTACAGTTCTCTGCTTTTTCTTCCAAAAGGTTACCATCTTCGCCAATATAAACCGTTGTGGATGTAACGACCTTCTCACGGATGGCATCGATCGGAGGGTTGGTTACCTGTGCAAAACGCTGTTTGAAATATCCGAACAGATTCTGATGCATATCTGATAATACCGCAAGCGGTGCATCGATACCCATAGCAGCCGTTCCTTCCGCACCATTCTTCGCCATATTCAGGATGGATGTCTTTACTTCTTCATAAGAATATCCAAATGCTTTCTGAAGTCTTCTGCATTCTTCTGCCGTATAAGAAGGAACTTTCTGATTCGGGATCTTCAGATCTTTTAACTCGATCAGATTGTTGTCCAGCCATTCACCATATGGCTGTCTGCTTGCGTAAGTCTCTTTCAGTTCTTCGTCATCAATGACTTTTCCTTTTTTGATATCAACCAGAAGCATCTTGCCAGGATGCAATCTTTCTTTTACTACAATTTTCTCCGGTGGAATATCTAAAACACCAACCTCTGAGGAAAGGATCAGTGTATCGTCATCCGTAATATAATATCTGGATGGGCGCAGCCCGTTTCTGTCAAGTACGGCTCCCATGCAGTCACCGTCACTGAACAGAATGGACGCAGGTCCGTCCCATGGTTCCATCATGGTTGCATAATACTGATAGAAATCTTTCTTTTTCTGGGAAAGGTTTCTGTTGTTCGCCCATGGTTCCGGAATTGCGATCATTACTGCAAGCGGAAGATCCATGCCACTCATAACCATGAACTCAATTGCATTGTCAAGCATTGCTGAATCGGAACCGCTGGTATTAACTGCCGGAAGTACTTCGTGAAGTTTTCCTTTCATACACTCAGATTCCATATTCTCTTCTCTGGCACGCATCTTGTCCGTGTTGCCACGGATGGTATTGATCTCACCGTTATGTACGATGAAACGGTTCGGATGTGCTCTCTCCCAGCTT
>ENA-OPSF01002752-OPSF01002752.1-human-gut-metagenome-genome-assembly--contig:-NODE-2752-length-10245-cov-5.506084_pt1 | contig 10245 bp, 8 predicted proteins | sample MGYA00241452_ERZ501896 | MGnify/ENA primary metagenome ERZ501896 (study PRJEB25962, sample SAMEA2042111) | human gut metagenome | biome: human gut; feature: human-associated habitat; material: faeces... | reverse complement strand
GCGCCAGCCGCAACTATTTTTTTCCATATGGACTGTCTCAATTTAATCTCCTTTGTGTGCCTCTGCCTCAGATGGAGAATATCCCATATAGCGGCGGAAGGTAATGCTGAAATACTGACTGCTCTTATAGCCTGTACGGGCAGAAACTTCACTTACATTAAACTGTCCGCTTTCCAAAAGCTCCTTTGCCTTTTCCATACGGACCTGAGTCAGATAACGGGAAAAGCTTTCACCTGTTTCTTTCTTAAAAAGCTTATTCAGGTATTCTCCATTAAGTCCCAAAAGCTGAGCCGCATCACCAACTGATATATCTTTTTCGTAGTTTTGACGGATAAACCGGATTACCTTTATAACACGTGTGCTGTAGCTCTTTTCCTTATCTTCTGATTCTATCCTTTCTAAAAAACGTTCATATCCGCCAAAAAGCTCCCGAAGATCACAAAAGCTTTCCGTCAGCTGCCGTATTTCCTTTGAATCTTCTGTAGAACAGATTCCCCTCTTCACATACTCCTTTACTGCATTTTCCATCGCGCCTGCAATTATGGATGCCTGTTTGACAGAACCATTTTTTTCTGCCTCCTTATAAATATCGGAAAGTCCGTTTTTTATCTCATATGGTTCTTTTGAAGCAAACCAGTGGTACAGGCGCTCTTCTGTTTTGCTCTCCCACACATCCTTTTGCCCCCTTCCCACAAGCTCTGAAATCTCCACCTCCCTTTTATCTCCTGCAAAGATTCCATAGGGAACTGCTGCCTGAATTGATTTTAAAAGCTCCGCTGCCTGCTCCATATCGGAAACAATTCCTCCCTCCTGGCGGTACAGCACTCTGGCAGAAACCCGTTTTTGAAGGCATAATGACAGTTTTTCAGCGGCCATCCGAATAATCCCTGCTGTTTCCAGCCGGCTTGCAGGCATCCGCTTCATACATAACAAAACAATTACATACCTCCGCTCCCATGCTTCGCAAACCGTATATATTTCATTTCCATTCTCTGCCGGCATAACATGGCAGTCTGAAAGAGCCGTACAGACGCTTCCTGCAAAATGTTCCCCCTCTGAAGCGGACATTGGAATTACATAAAAAAATCCAACCGCCTGTCCGTAATGCTCTGCCAGTTCATGAAAAAGCTCCTCCTGAAGCTCTCTGCGCTCCGGTGCATACAAAAATTTGCGAAATGCCTTCTGCACCATAGCTGCCTTTATATCCTTATTCCGCATCAGATCCAGAAACACCCGTTCCAGCTGTTCCTCCAGAGTTTCCTTATTCAGTTCATTTTTCAAAAGATAATTAAATACTCCCAGATCAATTGCCTTTTTGGCATAATCAAAATCAGAATATGCAGTCAAAAGCAGAATCCTTGTCTCCGGAAGCAATGTTCTTACCTTCTCAACAAACTGCAGCCCATCCATAATAGGCATACGAATATCTGTTACAATAAAATCCGGTCTTATTTCTCTGATTCCCCGCAATGCTGCCACCCCGTTCGTAAAGGTCTGAGCAATAGTAAATCCGTATTTTCCCCAGTCTGCCAGTGTTTCCAAATCCTGAAGCACCAGCAGGTCATCATCCACCAAAACCACCTTAAATGCCACGTTTCCTCCTCCATACAGCCAAATCTTTGCCGCCCAGTTACTGAGACTGATAACTCTTATATACACATATTTTACCATGTGGGGAATTTTGTGTCATCTATGAGATTTTATCAGGTATTCTTCCCCTCCTGTAAAAAACAGGCGCACCCGGTAAACGAATGCGCCTGTTTTATCATTTTATAATCTTCAGAAAATACAATTATCTCTCTCTGCTTTCTACCATTTTCTTCACATCTGCGATAAACTCATCCAGCTGTGCGCTTCCCAGATCACCCTTGTCACGGCTTCTCACTGTAATTGCGCCCTCAGCGGCCTCCTTCTCGCCCAGTACCAGCATGAAGGGTACCTTTTCAAGCTGTGCCTGACGGATCTTGTAGCCCACCTTCTCATCCTTGTGATCCAGCTCTGTACGGATACCGGCTGCTCTCAGCTTCTCATATACACCTGTTGCATACTCCATAGATTTTTCAGATACAGGAATTACCTTTACCTGAACCGGAGCCAGCCATACAGGGAACTTACCTGCAAAATGCTCGATCAGAATACCGATGAAGCGTTCAATGGAACCAAAGCATACACGGTGAATCATAATCGGACGCTTCTTTGTGCCGTCCTCAGCCACATATTCAGCCTCAAAACGCTGGGGCAGCTGGAAATCCAACTGAATGGTTCCGCACTGCCATGTACGTCCGATGGAATCTCTCAGATGGAAGTCAATCTTAGGACCATAGAATGCACCGTCGCCTTCATTAACAATATAGTCCAGCCCCATTTCCTCCAGAGCGTTTCTCAGGCCGTTGGTAGCCAGCTCCCAATCCTCGTCAGATCCCATGGAATCCTCAGGTCTGGTAGACAGCTCTACGAAATATTCAAAGCCAAAAAGGGTATAAACCTCATTGATCAGTCTTGTAACGTTCTTAATCTCCTCAGTAATCTGCTCCTGAGTCATAAAGATATGGGCGTCGTCCTGGGTAAAGCAGCGCACGCGCATCAGGCCGTGAAGCTGACCGCTCTTCTCGTGACGGTGAACCAGACCCAGTTCGCCTACTCTCAGAGGAAGATCTCTGTAGGAACGCGGCTGAGACTTGTACACCAGCATACCGCCGGGGCAGTTCATTGGCTTAATTGCGTAGTCTTCCTCATCGATCACAGTGGTATACATATTGTCCTTATAGTGATCCCAGTGACCGGAGGTCTCCCACAGCTTGCGGCTTAAGATCACAGGAGTGGAAACCTCCTGATAATTCTCTCTTAAATGGATCTCTCTCCAGTAGTCGATCAGGGTATTCTTTAAGGTCATGCCCTTTGGAAGGAAGAATGGGAAACCAGGGCCTTCCTCTGTAAACATAAACAGACCCAGCTCCTTGCCCAGCTTTCTGTGGTCGCGCTTCTTTGCCTCCTCCAGCATGGTCAGGTAGTTTTCCAGATCCTCCTTATTTGCAAATGCAGTTCCATAAATTCTGGTCAGCATCTTATTCTTCTCGCTGCCTCTCCAGTAAGCGCCTGCAATGCTTGTGAGCTTAAATGCCTTTACGCCCTTTGTATACATGATATGGGGGCCTGCGCACAGATCTGTAAAATCTCCCTGCTGATAAAAGCTGATGGTCTCCTCTTCAGGCAGATCCTCAATCAGTTCTACCTTGTAAGGCTCGCCCTTTTCCTGCATTAACTTGATTGCCTCATCTCTTGGAAGCACAAATGGCTTTAATGGAATATTTTCCTTGATGATCTTCTTCATCTCAGCCTCTAACTTCTCCAGATCCTCTGGGGTAAATCCGCCCTCTCTGTCAAAGTCATAGTAAAAGCCATCATCAATAGCCGGTCCGATGGCTAATTTTGTCTCCGGATACAGTCTCTTTACAGCCTGTGCCAGCACATGGGAAGCGGTATGACGGATCGCCCTTAACTCATCCTCTGCCTCCTGTACATTTCCATCTGGTAAAATGATTTTCATGGTAAAACTCCTTTCTTAATCGTCAGACCCATTTTCCGGGCCCTATTATGATCTTTGAAAATGGTCCCGTTCGTTCCGGCCTGCGGCCAAATAAAAAACCCCTGGACACATTTCCATGTCCAAGGGTGCATATACACGGTTCCACCTTGATTTTCACTCATTGATCCCTTAACGCGGGGTACGGCATCATTTCCTCTGTTTTCACTACAGCGCCAAACATCTGACTGTAAAAACAGTATCCCTGACACAGCTCAGGACTGGTTTTCCCCTGCATTCTCCACACAGCCTTTCCACCACCCGGCTGCTCTCTGTCTGTTCCCTGCAAAGTACTTGTTCCTTCAAAGCTTTCTGCATTTCTGCTCATTTCTGATTATAGCATCTAAAGGTTATTTGTCAAGACCTGCTTTTCCTTGAGTTTCCCATTCATCTCTGGTAATATTCTATAGTAAATCACAGCAGAAAGAAGGTATTTTCACAAATGAAACTTGTCATCATAGATGGTCAGGGCGGTAAAATGGGCCGAACCGTCATTGAACAGCTGAAAAAAAATCTCCCTGACCTTGAAATTTACGCCATCGGCACCAACAGTATTGCAACTTCCGCCATGCTAAAGGCAGGAGCAGATTACGGAGCAACCGGTGAAAATCCCGTAATCGTCGGCGCCCGTACAGCCGATATCATCATAGGCCCCATAGGAATTGTAATCGCAGATGCCCTGATGGGCGAAATAACTCCGTCTATGGCTACTGCCATCGGACAAAGCCCCGCTTATAAAATTCTCATACCAGTCAACCGCTGTAATCACTATATCCCCGGCTGTGGAGATCACAACCTTGGAGAATACATCAAAATGGTATGCGAAGAAACAGAAAAGGAGGTCAAAAAACGTGAGAACCGTTGAATTTAAAATGGAACGCCCCGGTCTGGTAAGTCCCGGCGATAAAGTAAAAATCATTGAACGCGAGGGAACCAGCAGCTACAGCTATATTATTGATCCTGCCGTCGCCATGTCCGGCTGTTTTGCAGCCCGGGACCGCATTAAATCCGAATACGGTATTGTAAAGGATGTCCGCGAAAATGCCCGGGGCTTCTATGTGGTAGTAGATTTTGATGAAGATTAGCCTAAAGGCACAATCTTCACCTCATCTGACTTTGTTTCTGAAGGATTCGTCTGTATACTCTTTCCCGGAGCCTCTGTTCCTAAAATTGTTTCCTGCTTGGGAGTCTGAACCGAAGTGCCGGGAGTATCTGCCGGCTGGTTCGGATTCTTCACAGGTGCAGCTGTTGTTTCTGCGGGAGATATTTGATTTGAACCGGACACCTGCTGCGGATTCACCGGAACCGTCTCAACAGCTGCCTTTGTTGTCTCTTCCTCAGCAGGAGCTGCAGTCTGCTCAGGCAGTTTTGAAACCGTTTCCACCAAAATCTTTTCAGATGCCAAAAATTCCACCGGACGGCTCCAAAGCACCTTGGTAATCCCTGCTTTCGGACTCCAGCTGCAGTCATGCCACAGACAAATCAGCTTGCCATCCTGAGCCATCACAAGCTCCAGCATATCATTACCGCTTACCTTTATTCCCGTACGCACATTCGCATCGTTGATCCTGTAAATGGTTCCGCTCTGACTCACATTTACAATCGTACCATAGGCATTCTTCCATATCTCTGGATAATATTCTCCGTACATCTGCCCTTCGTTTTCAAAATAATAAAGATTCGTTATGGTTCCCGGAAACATTCCGCTGACCGGCGTTTTTCCTTCTCCATTAAGATTTGCCCTGAAAATCCGGCTGTACCATTCTCCATTTGCTCCTTTATCCACATAAGCACAGTAAAAAATAAAATTATCCACAATACAGAAGCTTTGTACACCATATTCTCCCGTAATGCCTGCTCTGGAAGCTCCATCTGATTCCATCAACACCATCATGCCGGTTCCCTCTCTCTTTAAACGGAAAGTAACACCATTAACAGATACATCTCTGCGCTTTACATAGCGAATTGCCCCGTTCTCCTCCAGACGGTAGCTTCTGTCACCCATTTCCACCACAGTTCCATTTTCAGGCGTCACAATATTTCCCAGACTGTCTGTCAAATAACAGCTTCCGTCCCGGATCTGAACCTTATAGCTTTCTTCACCAACTGCGGTTTCTGTTCCTGATGTGGCCGAATGGATCTTTCCCCCCTGGGCATAGTAAATCGTTCCGTCTACAATCAGATACCCATCTACATCCTCTGCAATAATCTCCTTTACAGCCTGTCCCGGTATCATCCGTACCAACCGCCCGCAAAGCGCCTTTTCAGATTCTGTCAGCTTGCCTTTTTCACTTTCCTTAACCAAAGGAAGATAATACACATAATCTCCGTCCGCTCTCAGAGAATATTTTGTAGTTCTCTCAGGAGCATTTTCATCCCCCAAGGGCTTAACCTTATTTTCAACCGTTTTACGATACAGAATCGTTTTAAAAATCCCCGTGTCCTCATCATCCAGAAAACACCAGAAAGCATTGGTTCTGGCAAGACTGTCCAGATTTTCACCCATATCATCAGGAATATAATCTAAATCAGTTTCTATGTTCTTTAGATAGCCCTTCACATCATGACAGGTATAAATCTGTCCTTCCTTCTGCCATTTTCCCTGATTCATGATTCCATCTTCATTAAAATGATATAAAAAACCTTCAATCTCCAGCCACTGATCTGTTGCCCAGGTTTCATCATCCAGTTTATATGTCCATCCCCTCTCGGTCTCATTCCATCCCTGTGTTTCTTCCTCATGCTCAATTTCAATGGTCTGTGCTGTTTCTGTACTGCTGTCCTCTTTCTGCTCAATCAAACTGTAATCCTTATGAATTGTACCAATTACCTGAACAACCACATAAATTGCCGCAATCAAAAAGAATGCTGCCAGCAGCACTAAAAGAATCGTCTTGCCACTGGAATCTGACTTTCTTCTTCTGCCCATATCTTAATCCTTTCTCTGAAATTCACTTTTCAGCATAAACAAAATTCAGCATAAACAAAAAAAGCCGTTTTTCTTTGCAAATACAATGAAAAACGACCTACTGAGCGTGCCGGGATTCGAACCCGGGACAACTTGATTAAAAGTCAAGTGCTCTACCGACTGAGCTACACGCCCTTATTAAATTTAAAATGCCCAAAGTCGGAATCGAACCAACGACACGAGGATTTTCAGTCCTCTGCTCTACCAACTGAGCTATCTGGGCTTTTTCTTATGCCTGAGCATAAAAAATTGCGGGGGCAGGATTTGAACCTACGACCTTCGGGTTATGAGCCCTTTTTTACAGAATTTAAAAGAGTTAGACGCAGATGGATAGACTTTGATTTATTTTTATTTTCAATAAGTTATCAAAAAATAAAACTTTGCCACGCATTGACCTGAATGGTTAGAAATTGACGGCGTGGTTAGAAATAGGTTAGAAAAATTTTGCCGGTTAAAACCTGCTCCCGCGTATGAACCACAACCCAAGGCAGTTCATGGCTACCCAAAAACGGCGATACCACCCCAAGAAGTGGGCTGGCGTTTATGTGTACGAAACGTCAGAAATGTATAATGGCGCGCCTGACCTGTGTTTCTACATCACGTTTAAATCCGGCCGCCGCCTCATTTGGGAAAAGGTAGGCAAAATTTCCGAAGGATACGGGCCGGACGTGGCGGCGGAAATTCGCGCTGATCGAATAAAGGCCATCAGACATGGCGAAGAAGTCAAAACCGCCAAAGAACTCCGCCGCGAACAGGCGGAGAAAGACAAGCCCTTTGCCGAAATTGCGGATGCATATTTTGACATCAAGGGGCCGACCCTCAAAGGGCTGACCACGGATCGCAACCGTTACCTCAAACACCTCAAACCGCTGTTCGGCAAGCGAAGCGTCTCGAAAATCACGCCCCAGATGGTGGAGGAGCTGCGCAAATCCCTGAGCGAACGCAAACCGGCCACTCTCTGGAATACTCTTGAGCTTCTGCGGCGCATCATCAATTTTGGCGTCAAGACCAACCGCTGCCCCAATCTTGCCTTTCAAATCGAAATGCCCGTCAAGGACAATGAGGTTATTGAGCATCTGACGCCGGAAGAAACTCGCCGCTTTCTGGATTGCGCCCGCACATGGCCAGCCCGCGATGTGGGCAATATGCTCCTGCTGGCCTTTTTTACCGGTATGCGGCGCGGGGAGATGTTCAAGCTGCAAGATGAGGACGTGGCCTTTGACCTCAAGCTCATTCGTTTGCGCGATCCCAAGGGCAGAAAAACCCTCTCCATCGGTATGAGTTCTCTGGTGGAAGAACTGTTACAAGAACAAATGGCATGGCGTGACGAACATTTTCCCGGCAGCCCCTATGTTTTCCCCGGCAAAAACGGCGAGATGCGCAAAGACTGCACAGCGGTTGACCGCTTCCGCAAGGCGGCGGGCCTGCCGCCCAAGTTCCGGCCCTTCCACGGGCTGCGGCATCACTTTGCCGTAAGCCTCGCCAACAGCGGCAAATTCAGCATGGACATGATCTCGGAAATGCTGACACACAAGAATGTAGATTTCACCAAAAAGAAGTATGCCCAATTCCTGCCGGAGACCTTGGCCGCTGCCAGCAACGCGGCGGCGGACATTCTCTCCGGCCAACGGTAGCTTTTGCGGCTGTTCCGATTATCGTGTACACATAGTGAGGAAAAAGATAGTATTGTAAGGAGCAGGCATGGCATTCACACTTCAAACGCTCAGGGAACAGGCCGCCGCAGGCGAGGACAGCACACGCCAGTTCAAGTCCCGAATCGACAATGCGGATTCTCTGGCTGCGGAAATGGCCGCCTTCGCCAATGCCAACGGCGGCGTAATTTTTATCGGCGTGCAGGATGATGGAACACTGTCCGGCATAACATCCCGAGAATTGCATGATGCGAACCAGTTGATCGGCAACGCCGCCAGCCAGCATGTCCGCAGCCCGCTTGTGGTGCAGACGCAGAACATTCTTCTCGAAAATGGAAATGTGGTTATCGCCCTGACCGTTCCTGCAGGAATGGACAAGCCCTACTTTGACAGGAAAGGCGTCATCTGGCTGAAAGCCGGGGCGGACAAGCGACGTATCAATTCTAAAGAGGAACTGCGCCGCCTTTTTCAGTATACCAGCCAATTCCATGCCGATGAATTGCCCACAAAGGCGGGCATTAACAAACTGGACAAGCTGCTGTTCCGGGATTTTTTGAAAAAGCGGTATGACAGTGACTTCCCGGATACCCACGCAGAACAACTGCGCCTGCTGCAAAATCTGAACCTCGCCGCTGGCGATGGAAATCTCAATCTGGCCGGGGTGCTGCTTTTTGCCGAACAGCCTGAGCTGATTTTTCCGCAGTTCGTGGCAAAAGGCGTCCGCTTTCCGGGAATTGCCGTTCATGCTGACAGCTACGATGACACCGAAGATTTTGAAGGTCCGTTGAGCAGACTTTTCAAGGACGCCCTGGCTTTTGTCATGCGCAACCTGCACAAGGTACAGGGCAAGAATGGCGTCAACTCACCGGGCACGCCGGAAATACCGGAACAGGTTTTTGAGGAACTGCTGGTCAACGCCCTTGTACACAGGGATTATCTTGTCAGCGCGCCCATCCGCATTTTCATTTTTGATGACCGCGTGGAAATCATCAGCCCCGGCACGTTGCCGAACAATCTGACCATAGCCAATATCAAAGCCGGCAATTCCAATATCCGCAACCCCATCCTGATTTCTTACGCCGCCAAGGGGCTTTTGCCCTACCACGGCATCGGCTCCGGCATTCTGCGCGCTCTTAAGGCATGGCCGGATATTGATTTTGAAGACGATCGGGAGAGTTCGCTGTTCAAGGCCATTGTACGCAGAACCCACCGGCCTGCGGAAAACACTGGGGTACTTGCACCAGAACTTGCATCAAAAACACAAAATTTGCACCAGAAACAAGGGCTTTCTGATGCAACTCTGCGCGATATTGCACCGGAAATTGCACCAGAACTTTTTGCGCTCCTTGAGCATATCTCCGCCAATCCGCGCATAACCACAACCGAACTCGCTACTGTTCTAAACGTGAGCCGACGCACGATTCTTTACAGAACAACCATGCTCAAGGAAAAGGGCATCTTGCGCCGCATCGGTCCCAGCAAGGGCGGACAATGGGAGATTCTCCCATGAAGTTTGTTCCCAACGGTTCGATTATCAAATTTCTGCTGATTGCTGTTCTGGGCTGTGGCCTTGCCTTTCTCATGGCATGGCTGACAACCATGTTTACCGTTATTAAAATTACGCAAGGCGTTTCACTTGCAGGAGTAGCGCTGATACTGCTCTGGTGCGTCGTGATCGGCGGGGCCGCTGTTTGGAGCATCTGCGCCTTTTGTGCGCTTTATGTGGGAACATGGCGCAAACATCGCGTTGATCACGCAATCCGTCTGAGTGAAGCCATGCTCATGCTGCATGCTTCCACGAACCATGAACAGTTGGAAGCGCTTCGCCATTATCGTATCCGGGTGTTCAAAAGTCATGAAGCAATCCCGGCGGGAGGAAAACTCGGCGTGGATTGCCGTGAAGTTTCCAACTTTCTTTCTCCCATGCTCTTTGGGTTCAATAAGAGGATGTCCGGCATGTTTTTTGATTTTAAAAGGTGTGGTAATCTCGTCCCATGAAACAAACAGATTTTCGTGATGTGCCTGATGAGCTGTGGGAACGT
>ENA-OPSF01002747-OPSF01002747.1-human-gut-metagenome-genome-assembly--contig:-NODE-2747-length-10265-cov-4.523800_pt1 | contig 10265 bp, 10 predicted proteins | sample MGYA00241452_ERZ501896 | MGnify/ENA primary metagenome ERZ501896 (study PRJEB25962, sample SAMEA2042111) | human gut metagenome | biome: human gut; feature: human-associated habitat; material: faeces... | reverse complement strand
GATTTTCCAAGGCTTTTTCCTTCCAGGTCAAAGCTTTCCACATCTGTCATCGTATCTCTAGGAATCGAGATCATCGTCATTTCTTTCGTCTTGCGGTTCAGTGACAACAGGAATAAGGCATCTGCCTGTCCTGCATCGGCTTTTCCGACTCTTGTCTCTGCCGGTGTACGCTTGTCTACTCCAAGTAATAAGTAGTTACTGAGATTTTGATTGTATTTGTAAGTCTTTCCCTGCCAGGTGACGGTGTTGGAATCATCTGCTTCCGTGGTTGCTTTCGCACTTGCCGCTTCTGCTGCTTTCTTTTTTTGGATACCTGCATATCCCAGACCTGCCACTGCAAGTACAGCTGCGCCTGCGATAATGACTGCTGCGAATCTTCCCCGGCGTTTTCCTGATGATTCTCGCCTTTCTAGTTCCCGTCTGTCTGATTCTCGCCTGCCTGATTCTCGTCTGTCTGATCTTCGCTGTTCTGATCCTCTGTCCATGTCTGATCTGATTTCTCCTTCTGAATCTCTTCCTGCGCCGCCTTCTTTAACTCACTGCTATTTGCAGCTTCTTTCTTATGATTGAAAAATAAAAGCGAACCTAATATCAGGAATAATACGATACATGCAATCAACAGCAGAGTATTCTGAACCTTCGGGTTCGTCTTTCTTTTCTTCATACTGTTCTTTACATCCCTTTCCTACGCATTTTCATGATTCTGGTCATAGCCATAACCATACTTACTTCCATAACTGTAATAGGAATAATATTTTTCTTTTCTTGCATCAACCTTATTCAGCACAGCTCCAAGCATATGTGTTCCACTCTTTTCCAACTGCTTGATTGCTTTCTGCGCTGCACGGTATCCTACTAATCCACTCTCGATCAGCAGAATTGCTCCATCACACACCTTGCCAACAATAGCAGCATCCACCACATTTGCCATAGGAGGTGTATCGATCAGGACGTAATCATATCTCTGTTTCAATTCGATCATCAACTTTGCAAATACTTTTCCATTCAGAAGCTCGGATGGATTCGGAGCCATCGGTCCTGCAAAGATCACGTCCATATTTTCATAATTTGTTCCATATAAAATATCGCGCACCGGTGCCTGTCCGCTCAAGTACTGGGACAGTCCCTTCACGTCACTATCCACGAGATATCTCTGCACAAGGACAGATTTTCGGATATCCGCATCATGAGCGGACAGATTCTCTCCCTGTTAGCCGGCATGGTCCGGGTGGCCATACCCATTTCCTTTGCGAGCTGGAAGACAACATCACTCTTTCCCTCATTCGGGAAACAGCTTGTCACAAGAATCGTCTTAATATCCGCTCCCGCAAACTGGATATTTGTTCTCAGTGTCTTTAACGCCTCCTCGTAAAAGTAATTTGATTTACGAGGATCCGTCAGCTCCACCCGAAGCTTAGATGCCTTATTATCACGGCGGGACACTGCCGCTTTTGCCTGCGCATTTGTATATGTAGTTCTAGCTTGCTTTTCGTTTTCCTGCATCATTTCTCTTTGACTTCTTCTTTCCTGATCCATTAATATAATCCTTTCTGTCCGGAATTACACTCAGTGTAGATAATCCCAGATATTTTTCTATATCTTCTTCAGACTTAATCGTATCGTCCATGATCGTGCGGACAACAATCACACCTGCGCACAGGATCATACCTGCCAGCACACCCATCACTGCCATCTTCGCCACGCCTGTATTCGATCTGGAAGTCGGAACCTCACCTTTTTCAATGATCTTAGGCGGTGTAACCTCCATCTTGTCTCCGATATACTCGGAAGCAACCTCTGACAGCTTGTCTACAATCTCCTTCGCCTGCTTGGCATCAGAATACTCCACAGACAACTGCAGAATACGCGTATCGTCCTGGTTCGCAACTGTGATCATATTCTTCAGTTGCTTATAGTCCATGTCCAGATCTAACTGATCGATAACATCCGTAAGCACCGGACGGCTTGTGATCAAGATGGAATAGTCCTTGGTAAGCTGTGAACCCACCTGCAGATCCGCCAGAGAACTAAGCGTCGTCTCCTTGGTCAGTACAAGCATCATGGACGAAGACGTGTACAGCGGCTTCACTAAGAATCCGGCATATGCACACGCAATACAGCCGAACAGCAGTCCCACTCCCAGGATCGCCAGTATCTTCGACTTGAGCACATAAAAGAGCTCCAGTAAGTCAATTTCCATCTCATCATTGTCGTAATTCTTTCCCATTAATCTGATTTCCTTTCTTGGGGGACGGGGTTTTTGGGTTTTGGGGACGGAGGTTTTTTAAAAACAATGTCATTAAGTTAAGGATTTTAGTAGTGTAAAAAGTAGTTTTTTACTTTTTGCACTACTTTTTTTACCTAAAAGCTTGACAAAACTTCACAAAAGTGTGGCGAAGCCATTTGAATATATTCTTTTTTAGGAGGTTCAAATGGCAAATATTTCTTTTATTGTAAAGCAAAAACTGGAGTCTGCTATAAAAATATTATGCAGAGATTTTTCATCACACGTAAAGCGTCCGGGAAAAGACTTTTCTAGGAATCGTAAACTTCCATTTGAAGAGGTGATTCGATTCCTTCTCCCTCTGCAAGGACAATGTATGGATCAGGAATTATTCCGCCACTTTTCAAAGAAACCACTCTTCTTTTCAACAGACTATTCGGGTATTCCGCATAGTTCCGCTATGATTCAGGCTCGGCAAAAACTTTCAGATTCTGCAATGCCGGCCTTGTTCCATTCGTTTACAGAGACTTGTAAAAAAGGTGCGCTTTTCCAGGGTTACCAACTTCTGGCAATAGATGGTTCCCAGTTTTCTGTCCCGGAAAATCTAAAAGAACCACTATGCTGGCGTAAGATACCCAATATCTCAAAGGGAAGAAATGTGATACATTTAAATGCTATGTACCATCTTCAGAGTGGTATTTTTGAAGATGTCGTTTTTCAGCCAATCTGTGAATATAATGAGCATAAAGCCCTGGCTCAAATGGTAGACCGCCGGTCTTCTGCGTTTCCTGCTATTTTTATGGCTGATCGGGGATACGAAAGTTATAATACTTTCGCCCATATAGAACAAAAAGGGGATAAATACGTGGTTCGGGGAAGAGAATCAGGTACAGGTATCTGTTCTAGTCTGAATCTTCCTGATACAGAAGAATACGATATCGAAAAAGAACTTTATATCTGTAAAAAACATAGCAAAAAAGTAAAAACAAACCCACGAAAATATAAACGAATTCGCAGTGATGCAACATTTGATTTTTTCACAGACGATTGTGAGGAATATCGATTAAATCTTAGAATTGTAAAAATAAAACTCTCTGAAACCACAACTGAAGTACTGTTTACAAATCTTTCTAAAGAGGAATTTTCGGCAGATGATTTAAAACGGTTATATCATATGCGCTGGGGAATTGAAACTGCATTTGACCAGTTAAAATATGCGCTTGGCGCTGCATCTGTTCATTCTAAGAACTCAGAATTAATCATACAAGAATTGTATGGAAAGCTAATTATGTTCAATTTTTGTAAAACTATAGTTGGTGGAATTGCGGTAAAACAGCAGGAATACTGGAAATATGAATATAAATTGAATATAAAAATGGCAATGTGTATTTGTAGAGAATTCTGGTGCTCCCAGACTTTAGCAGCACCAGAGGTTGAAAAAATGTTGCTGAACTATCTTGTCCCCATAAGGGATAACCGGACTTTTCCACGAGATACGGTTAAAAAGTCAGCAATAGCATTCAATAGTAGGATAGCATAAGATTGTAAAAATGAAAATAGGAATCATGAGAAAGCAGGGATTTTTCGCTGCTTACTTGTAGTATCCTTGAAAAACAAGAAGCCTTGACAATCCATAAAAAAGAAGTGTCAAAGCCTCAATAATTACAATTTTATCCTTAACTTAATGACATTGTTTTTGAAAAAACCCCGTCCCCAATTGAAATTGTATTAATTGTCTTATTTATTTTTCCACGGCCACCGTATCTCTGCCTTGAACAGATCTGCCTCTGTCTCAACATGGAAGTGTCCACCTTGCAGTTCTGTAAAGCTTCTTACGATTGCAAGTCCCAGACCGGAGCCTTCTGAATTTCTGGATTCATCACCGCGTACAAAACGCTCGGTAATCTCCTGTGGATTGAATGTCAATTCATCTTTCGAAACATTTTTCATCTGTACTACGATTTCATTTTCTTCTCTGAAAATATCCACAAATACCCTTGTATGCGGCATTGCATATTTTGTGGCGTTCACGATCAGGTTTTCAAAGATCCGGTATGTCTTTTGTCCATCCAAAACAGCCGTCATTTTTTCTTCCGGATAATTACATTTAAATTCCAGTTCTGTTTTTTCAATCTTTTCATCCAGTTCCAGTTTCACCTGTTTAAACAAGTTCACAACATCAACGTCCGTCAGATTCAATGTTACATTTTTGCTGCTTGCCTTACTAATATCGAACAAATCTTCAATCAATACCTTCAGACGCATGGATTTTCGTTCCAGCACATCGACATACTCTTTCTTTTTCTCTTCGTCTTTTTCTTCTTTCAAAAGATTAACATAGGTAATGATTGCTGTCAGTGGTGTTTTCAGATCATGGGATACATTTGTAATGAGTTCGGTCTTCATACGCTGGCTTTTTATTTCCTCTTCAACTGCTTTTTTGTAACCTTCCTGAATCTTTTCAATCTCTGGTTTAAATGGATTGAACATGCCAAGATCTTCCTTAATTTCCACATTCATGTTGCCTTTTGCCAATTCTCCGGTTGCTTCTAAAAGTCTGGCGTATTTTCGCTTCATATCTTTATAATATTTCCGCAAAATGAAGAATAATATAACGGAATATATGACAAGTGCCTGTATACGATAGTCCCAGAAAAGACTTACTAAAAATAATACGGCAAAGTTGCAAATAACAATTCTGAGTAAAATCTTGTTGCTCTTATCCGTCAGATCTACTTCCAGCAGTGATTTCCATACTTTTGCAACAAATGCTTTAAATTTTTTCCCAAGGGATTTTGCAGTATCTTCTCCGTTACTCCCTATCGTTTTGATTTTCTCCCAGTGGCGTCCGACCATGGTCTGCTGTTTCAAGTATCCTTTTATTCCCAGCGGTATGACTCTTCTAAGGCTCGCTGCGATCCAATATGTGGCTGTAAACGTTCCAAGCCACACCATCCAGTCTAAGAAATCTGGATACCCTTTCGTTCGGCTTAACAATGCTCCGCTTTGATTCATCAAGACTTCAATCAGCACAAGAGCTACGATCACAGTCACCTCCAACGGAGCATGGAAGATTTTTTCATTTCCGGTCTGAAAAGTTTTAAAGCAAGGATATAGCCATGCTGCAGCCGCTACAACCAGCATCCACAACAAAATTGTATCATTCATTTCATCTGGTGCGTAATACGAATCCGGATTTGCGATTTTATAATCATTGATATACTCCTTCAGATTCTCCGTTGACATTGCAAACAAGTATGTTCGATTCTTCGGTGTCTGCAAGGATACTTCCTTATAATCCTCATCCGTATCAGGATAAATCGTCACTTCACAATAAGACATCCAGCTGTCCTGGAAATAATTCCCGATAAGCTTTCGCATGGTTACTGTCTGTTCTTTTGCATAATCGCTTTGCTTAATGTTGACACTTGGTTTCCCATTTGCATCATAGGAAATAATCATTCCAAGGGCATAATTTTTTAGATTGCTTTCTGTCAGATTCTTCCCTGAACTGACCGTACTTTTTTCAATATCACCGCCATTTTCATCAAGCACCCGATAGTCCAGATAAGAATTAAAATGTGAATACCTTGACATTTCTGCATTGTAGGAATCATACAGAGATTTTTCAACATCATCTGCGTACTTTCTTCCACTTTCTGTATTATAGAGCAGATATGTACTCTCCAGAAAATGTCCCAGAAAATCTGACGATTTCTCTGCATTTTTAAATGCTTTTGTCTTCGTCTCAGTTCTCATCTGATACCAGCTAAAATACCCGGTCATCATTGCCAATGACGGGATCAATATTGTAATCATGATAAAAAATATAGCTAATTTATGCCTGTTTTTCAATTTTGTATCCAACTCCCCACACCACCTTCAAATATTTTGGTTCCTTCGGGTTAATCTCAATCTTTTCACGAATATTTCGCACATGCACCATGATCGTATCTGTGTTGACTGCACGTTCATTCCACACACGTTCATAAATCTCGTCCGCTGAAAACACCCTTCCAGGATTTTTCATTAACAATAATAAAATTTTATATTCCATCGGAGTCACTTTCACAAGTTCTCCGTCCACACGGACTTCCACACGGTCTTCATCTAATTCAAGACCTCCGATAACGTGAATGTTCTGCGTCTTTTCTTTATCTCCTAATTTTTCCATAAATCTTCGATATCTGCGAAGCTGTGAATTTACTCTTGCAAGCAGTTCCAATGGAGTAAATGGTTTTGTCACATAATCATCAGCTCCCATATTAAGCCCCATGATTTTATCGACTTCTTCTGATTTTGCAGACAGAAAAATTACCGGAAAATCGTATTTTTCCCGAAGCTTTACCGTCATCTGGATCCCATCCATTCTTGGCATCATCACATCCACAATTGCCAGATGGATTTCTTCCTTCTCAATTACTTCCAGTCCCTCAACTCCGTCTGCTGCCTGGAATACTACATATCCCTGGCTTTTCAAATATATTTCAACACCCTCTCGGATTTCCTTATCGTCTTCAACGATCAGCACATGATTCATTTCCATACTCTTATATACTACCTCTCACTTTCCCATACTTTTGCTGCCTTTCCAAGTATACCATATCCGGCACCTCCTCGCTTTTTGCTTTTCTTTTTATGTTGTAAATAGCATAAAATGTAATCTTAAAAAACAGCATGCAGAAATTCGAAAGATTTTCTAAAGATTCTACAATTGAATTTCTCGCTTTAACGTACTAGAGCCGATTGGGGGACGGAGTTTGATGGCTTTTTTGCTCGCAAAAAAGCCATTAAACTCCGTCCCTGTCTGGCTCACCCGTCCCTATCTGGTTCTATGAATACGTAATTACCTTCTTCCGTATCTGATTAAACTTAATCAAATCCGTATCCACATACTCCAATGCATACAATGTTTCTCTGTCTCTTTCATCATAATTAATACCCTTGAGCAGAAGATAAGATTTATCATCCCCGCCATATTTTTTTACAATATGATGTATTTCTGGAATTTCCTTACTGTAGATTACCTGAATCTCTGTTTTGTCCCATTGAATCGTATGTCCGGTTTTATGATAAATATAATAAAATAACGAATCCATATCTTCTGTTGTCATATCTTCATAATCTGGCAGCAATTCTATATCTACATAATCCTGCACAATAGAACATAACTTATCATCCGCGAAAAATGCCTTTACACAGACGATCACATCCTGCCCTTCTTTTATTTTCAATGCCATCGCCACTTCTTTAGAGGCAGCTTCCGTGCGACATTCAATAAGCTTGACAGACGGTGTATATCCACTGTTTCGAATCATATCTGAGAAATGCATAACTGGGTTAAAACTAACTTGAATCCCTGCCGATACAGGATTTACGAAGGTTCCTTTTCCATGTTTTCTTGTAATTATTCCTTCATTTGCAAGATCATCCAGAACACTACGGATTGTAATACGGCTGACACCAAACATAAGTGCCAACTCTTCTTCTCTTGGAAGCTTTGTTTCTACAGAAAGATCCATCTGCGAAATATGATCCAGCAGCATGTCCTTTACTGTCTGTTTTAAATCTAATTTTTTAACTTTTTTAATTGCCATACCGTTTCATCTCCTACTTAAAATCATACTCGCATCTAATACATATCGTCAAGCATTTCCAGTTGAATCATGCTTTTTATACACCTAATAGGTTACTATTTACAGTACCTGTGACCTGCAACACATCTCGCCATTTTAAATCGCAAAAAATTGTTACTGCCCACAAACTGAACAGTAACAATTTTGATTATCTTTTTATTTTACTGTATTGTACTAAACATTAACTCTACGGCTGCCACACACTGAATGCATAGATTGTAATAATCAAACTAATCACCAATAATACATTTCCTGCCATGACAACACCTGCGGATGTAGAAAGACATGTCATAAAAGATCCACATCCCATTAATATAATTCCGATCAAAGCTGCAATCTTATATTTCAACATATTTTTCATTGGCTTATTCTCCTATTTTTCTGAATACTTTTTTGCCTGTTACTTTCATTAAAATGAAGTAAATAATTCCGCCGAGAACCAGTCCTGTCAAAGATGGTAATCCAATAGGAAGAACATTTGCTAAAACAATGGAAACAACCCATGAAATCCAAGTCATTGCATTAAAGCCTTTAAACTCTGTTTCTTCGAGCATTGGATAATTCTTTTTATGAAGCAAATAAAAATCTACCAGGATTATTCCTGCAAGTGGTGGTACAACTGTTCCGAGCAGATCAAGGAAACTGAACAGGAAGCCAATCTGATATGGTTTTGTCAGTGTGGCTAATGCAGAAAGAACAAGCAATACAACAATAATCTTCTTTCTGTCTGTTTTCAATGCATTTGACAAGTTCAATGATGTTGAATACAGGTTTGATGCATTTGTTGTAAAAATGTTTGTTGTCATCAGGATTAAACTTGGAATAACAAGTCCCATAGCAAGAAGGACTTCTGTTAAATCACTGCTTCCAACGGCAATTGTTGTAATTGCCCCACACAGAATCATAAATACATTACCGATCAAAAGCCCTGTCAAAGTCGCTCCTATTGCAGCTTTTGTCGATTTTGCATAACGCATGATGTCTGCAATACATGTTGCTGTAGAAAGAATCCATGTTCCGATAATTGCTGTAATTCCGCTTCCGAGTGAAATGCTTCCTTCCGGTGTAAATCCGATTACTCCTGCCAGACCAACCATATTGATTCCTTTAAGTGATGTTCCAAGAGAAAGGAAAATGATTGCCGGAATAGCAACATATCCGAGGATTGTAATTGCTTTGATTCCTTTAAATGAGAAAATTCCCATAATTACTGCACTTAATGCCATACAGATGTACTCTCCAACTTGTCCACAATGAAGAACTGTTGCAACAAAATGTCCATAAGTTGCAGCCTGTATCGTATACCAGCCAAGGTTTACGATTGGTACAAAGAAGGATGCGATTCGTGATCCTTTTTCACCAAAACTGTATCTTGTCATCAGTGCAAATGTTAATCCTGTCTTGCATGCAATATAACTTACTGAACATGCAATCAGGCAAAGGAAAACATTTCCTATTAAAGTAGCTAACAAAATATGTTGGAAGTCTAATCCTTCTGCCAAACCTCCTCCGGCCATCATACTTGTTACTACAAATACAAATCCCATCCAGATAATTGTCAAGCTGGCATAACTTTTACGTTCTTCCTGTGGTACGGTAGAAAGTGAATATTCTTTATCTATCTGCTTTTCTTTTTCCATTCTTCTGCCCTCACGTCTTCATTCAATGTCTTTTATTTTTGCTGTTTAGTTGTTCCAGTAATTCTTATGAACCTCTGCTACCTTCGGTGCCAACTCTGGGAAAGGTCCGATAACAGTAATATCTTTCTGTCCACGTGCAAATACTTCGCGACATGGAAGATCAAATGTCGGATTCTGCTCATCTGAACCTGTAAGCGCCAGCAAATCTTTTTCTGTCATTGCATATACAACAGTTCCGATATTTGCCCAGTACATTGCTCCTGCACACATTGCACATGGCTCTGCTGTTGTATATAATGTGCAATTCCATAAAAATTCTTTGCTATATTCCATAGACGCTCTCTCAATCAACTGAGTCTCCGCATGTCCTGTTGCTTTGTGTGTAGAGATTTCTACATTCTCCTGTTCCATCAAAATGTTTCCTTCTGCATCAACAAGTAATGCTCCAAATGGTGTGTTCCCTGCTTCGCGTGAATGTTTTGAAACTTCGATACAACGCTCTAAATAGTATTCATGTGACTGTTTCATATTTTTTACTCCTTTTAAAATATATTTTCGTTCTTTAAGGTATAAGGTAATACCTCTTATCTTTTACAATGAGTACTATAGCATGTTTGCATCAATTTTTCAACAATTATTTTTAAAAGCAGATAGGAAAGCAGATGGGGATGGAGATTAGTGGCTTTTTTGCAAGAGGGACGGGACCAGATAGGGACGGAGTTTAGTGGCTTTTGCTATGCAAAAAAGCCACTAAACTCCGTCCCT
>ENA-OPSF01002744-OPSF01002744.1-human-gut-metagenome-genome-assembly--contig:-NODE-2744-length-10270-cov-3.968869_pt1 | contig 10270 bp, 7 predicted proteins | sample MGYA00241452_ERZ501896 | MGnify/ENA primary metagenome ERZ501896 (study PRJEB25962, sample SAMEA2042111) | human gut metagenome | biome: human gut; feature: human-associated habitat; material: faeces... | reverse complement strand
CCATCCAAGATATGTACTCTTTGCATTGGACTTACTAATGATTCTAGTGTTCTCCAAAATACTTTTTCACTTAATTCTTTATTGTTAATATAAAATTTCATTTGGTTTCCTGCTTTCTTTTAATGACATCCATTTTAACTCATCTTTGAAGTAAAAAATAGCGATTTTTTGGTAGTGACACCCTTTTATATGGGTGACATCCACGTAAATCGCTATTTTTTGATTCTTTAAAACATCTTAAAAAACGTTGATTTCATCGACGATTTTTCGATGACATCCATTTTAACTCTTAATTTTGAATTTAAGAGTTAATACAGATGTCATTAAATGTATTTTTAGCTTTTCAAAAAGCGACTCAATATCGTATATAAAATTTCCTCAATTTACTTTTCCCGCATATATTACATCGCTGTATTTAATTTTTAAACAAGGCTAGTATATCATATTTAAAAAGTACAAACAATAATTGCAGAGCAACAGTATCTTTTCACTTTGTTTTTCTTAAAAAATTACTAATCATCTAAATCATATCTAACAATATTTGTATATGGAGAATCTTCTTTCAAAGAAATATAATCATAAGATTCTATTCCTATATCATCTACATATCCCTCTGCTTTTTTTAAATCTTCATTACTATAATAATGCAATTTCCATTTTGCATTTGGCAATATTTTATTTATTTTTTTAAAATATATTTTATCAGTTTCTGTATATCCCATTCCTAACACAACAATTTCATTCACATCATTTATTTTTGAAAAATAATCGTTATTTGACTCTATTATCAAATCAAAATCTTTATAAAATTCTTCAACAAGCACTAATTTTCTATCATCATATTCATTCATTTCTAAAATATTTTTTGTATGTCCCATGATAGGCGGATTATCATAATAGTCTTGTCCATGAATATGAAATACATTCCCCATTGAATACAATTTTTCAATTGTATTTGAATAATTAAAATTGATAATATAATCATCATTTTTAAAATAGTTATCAGGTAATAACATTATTTTCATTTTTCCATGTTCATTTTCATAATAAATGATATCATCAATCCAAGGAATTTCATCATTAACAGTATCTACCCAATTTAATAAATCATACTTAAAGTTTTTAGCTAAGTGCGTAAGATGATCATAGTTTGCCTGTTCTGGTCTATCTACGTAATTAATATCATCTTCTGTTACTTGTCCATATTCCTCATCTTTTAAAATCTGTCTTATACTTTCTCTCTCCATATCTATACCTTCAGATTCTTCGTCTAAAAAGACAAGATATAAATAATCTTCTAAAGATGACCAAATAAAATATAATATTAATGGATCATCAAAATGATCATTTAAAATATTATATTCTGTGCTTTTTTCTATATTTTTTAATCTCGCTTTGTTTTCTTCAAGATATAATTCATCTATTTTTATATCAATTTCATTTTTTGGTCTTTTATACCAATATTCATCTTCATAAAAATAACCATTTCGCTTTAGAAAATTTCTCAACAAAAGTTTATTCAAATTCATAAATGTATCATTATCATTTTTGTACAACCATTTTAACAAGTCTAAATACCTTGTAGGTAATTTATGTGCAAGATCAAAACCATTACCAATTAAGAATAATCTTTTTCCCATATTGTTATCCTCCTAATTAATCATTTATTAACTATATTTTACTATATTTAATAAACATTTGCATTCATCTAAAAAAATTTCTAACTTATCTGATTTAATAGGAGTTCACATTTTTGATCATCTATTGTATCTACTTCAATCTTGTCTTTTTTTACAATAATTCTATCAATAAAAACTGCAAGATCTTCTTGTGTCATAACAGTATGTTCATTGCTATTTCTTTCTAACGTTTTTAATAGTTTTTCCTGTCTGCCTTGCTTTAATGCATCATATTTGTCATCAAGCTTTTGCAGTTCTTTTTTAAGCATTTGTTTGGTTTGATAACATTGTGCCAAGTATTCCTCAATCTGACTTTCGTCTTGAACGCCTCTGGCAACAAGTAACATTCCTTTATCTAATAATTCATTTATTTGTGAATTCACATTTTCTAATTCACAATTCAGTTTTTGTTTCTTTTCAACAATATCTTTTGGATTCAAATATTCCGATAATTCTTTAGCAAGTTCAAGTCGTGTTTTTTCTTTTGATTTTGTTTTTCCATTGATCAATGATGTCAAAGCACCCAATAGTGGCTTTTCTTTTAAAGTCACACTGTTTGGACAGATTGCTTTTCCATTCTTCAACCTGTTTGAACATCTCCATACAGGTTCTTTTTCCTTATTTCTTTTTGTCCAGACAGTCCTTCTATATAAGGCGCCACACTCTGAACAGATGATTTTATTACTTAAAGGATTTTTTGATGAATAGCGATTCTGATGGTGACTTTCCACAACTTCTTTTTCATCATTTGATTTCATGTTCCTTTTTGTTCTTTCTACTTGAGCTGCTTTGAATACTTCTTTGGTCACAATTGCAGGATGACTGTTTTCCACAAAGTACATTTTCTTCTGACCTTCATTTTTATACCGTTTCTTATGAAGAAAGTCTATGCTGAATGTCTTCTTTAAAAGAGCATCCCCACTGTACTTTTCATTTTGCAGCATCCTGCCAATTGTTCCTGAATCCCATTTTGTACTCCCGTTCTTCTTGGGGACTTTGTTTTCCGTCAGGTACCTTGCTATTTTACTTTCGCTCATCCCTGAAAGATATTTAGAAAAGATCTCTCGTACAACTTCTGCTTCTTCTTCAATAATATCAAGCGTTCCTCTGTTTGATTTATAGCCATACATGTTGGCAGCATAAACCTTTCCCTTTTCAAATTGCCTTTGATATCCCCACTTGATACTTTCACTTTTATCTTCACTGCTTTGTTGGGCAACACTTGAAAGGATCGTCAGTAACATCTCATTTGCTTCCAGACTGTGAACATTCTCTACTTCAAAGTAAACATCGACATTGTATTCCTTGAGGATCCTCAAATACATCAGTGAATCAACAGTATTCCTTGCAAATCTTGTAATACTTTTAGTAATGATCATATCCAGTTTTCCTGCTCGAGCATCATCAATCATACGCATAAAATCTGATCTTTTATTGGTTGATGTACCCGTTATTCCTTCATCTGAATAAATGGCAATAAGTTCCCAGTTTTCATGACTGCCTATGTAGTTTTCATAATATTCACACTGTGTTTCATAACTCAGTTCCTGTTCGTCAGAATCCGTTGAGACCCTGCAGTATGCTCCAACTCTTATTTCCCTGTTTTGCCTGTCATTGTATGATGGCTGAAACTTCTTTCTTGGCGCAATCACTTTAACCTTCGGTGCAGTTGTTTCATGTTCTTTGTCATCTCTGATAATATAGTTCACAATCTTACCCCCTTTCCTTAATAATTAATAAAAAGTTCAAGACCATTATTGAAAATACTCAGTATTCCTGTTTCATATACCTCAATCTTTTCAATAATATTCTTGAATTCACATTTTTCTATATTGCTTTTTAACTTCACATTTTCATATTCCTGTGAACTTTGCTGATTCAGATAATCACAGATAAAGTTCTTGTAGTCACTTTCTGTATTCACATTTTGAAGTGCATTTCTATTCAGTATTTCAAAATACTGTTCATTTGATTCACTGTTCCATCCTTGTATGTATTTGTCTTTCATATTGATAACTTCTTCCAGCAACAAATTCACATTCTTGACCAGAACACTTTCTTCAATTCGATATTTCTGATCTTCACTTACATAGAAGCATTCATTTTTTCGAGATCCATTCTTATCTCTTTTACCTCTGTAGATTTTTCTTTTTAAAGGAACGCTGTCAATCCCCCAAAAAACCTTGTTTTTAAAAAACTGCTGTACCATTCTATTTTCTTTTGCCTTTTCTTTATCCATTAGAACTGTTTCCTTTCTACTTTTAACTTAAGATCGTTTTTCAATGTGAACTGGATATCCAATGTTCCCACTTCAATCGAATCAACTAAATTATTGAAGATTTCTTCATCCAGTGCAGTGATTTCTTTTACTGATTCCAGACATTCAATGATGATCTGTGTCTGTATCACTTCAAACCTCTGATAGATTTTTTCATTGAGTTTGCACTTTTGCATTTCAAAAACTGATTTGTCTACCAGCAACTCGTTATGCTTTTTCTTGTAATCTTCCAGACTTATAAGATCTTTCTGATAATATCGAACAAGTGTATTGATAGAACTGGTTACTTTTTTAAGTTCACGATTAACGAGATCAAGTTCACATCTGTCATCGTCATTTGTCGTAAAATTCACAATATGTTTTTTATAGGCTTCCAAAACATGAATATTTTCTTTGAGCTTATAAAAGATTTTTAAAAATGCATCTTCTATTTCATCCGTTCCAATCATTTTTACTTCACATTTCTTTGCTGAAGCAACATGATTACTGCAACTCCAATATTCTTTATTCCTCAACACCCTCCTTTTGAAAGTTCTACCACAATGTTCACATTTGATTTTTGATGTCAGCAGATATTCTCTGTTTCCATCCGTCTGGTTTTTGTTGAACTTCACCTTGTTATTCACTAGTTTTTTATTTGCCTTTTCAAAAAGTTCACGATCAATGATTTTTGGAAACACATCGTAAACATAATACTGTGCAAGTTCACCTTTATTTGTGACTAACTTATAAGGAAAGATATCAGGTGAATATCTTTTTTGAAGAAGCATATCTCCACAATATCTTTCGTTTTTAAGCATTGATGAAACCGTGGATTGCGACCACTTTTTCTTTTTGAAATAATGTTTATTCAGATAATCCACAAGCTTTGTTACTGAAAAATCTTTATTCACATATTTATTAAAGATATCTTCAACAATATTTGCTTCTTCTTCTATGACTTTTACTTCACCATCTATTCTTTGATATCCATATGGCAGTTTCGGTTGATTGTATCTTCCTTCTTTTGCCCTTGTACGAAATGCCCATTTTTGTGCATTTGAAATTGCTTTTGATTCAATTTCAGCACAGGCAGCATAAACAGCAAGCATCATTTCACTTCCCATTTTTGCTGTATCAATTTTTTCTGTCATAAAATAAACGGAGACACCTATTGATTTCAGCTCTCTTACTACTGAAAGTGTCTCCGTTATATTTCGTGCAAATCGACTGATCGATTTAGTAATTATTCTATTTATAAGACCTTTTCGACAGTCTTCAATCATTTGAAGAAAACCATCTCTCTTGTCCATTCTTGTTCCAGTTATTCCTTCATCTGTATAGATCTTAACCAGTTTGGAATTTTCAAGACTGTTGATATAGGATTCATAGAAGTCAACCTGATTGTTATATGAATTAAGCTGATCTTCACTGTCTGAACTGACTCTTGCATAACAGCCAACAAGATTGATTCTGTTTACAAATCTTTCCAGTGGTTCGATAATACGTACTTGTTTTTGAGCTTGAGCCATTCTTGAAAATCCCCTTTCTTATCACCACACACAGTACCACAACTCTTTCGAACTATCCATGACATTATTCACTTTATTTTGTGAATTTAAAAATGATATCTGACAAGTGGATTACATTCTTCTTCATACTTTTTCAGAACTTTATTGGCAACATTTTTAGTGATCTTTTTATAGGTGACAAGTTTCTTCAGGCATGTATATATGTAATAGTAATCAAAGATATCCATTCAATCAGTTAACCATGCCTTTCATCTGTAATGAAATTTCAACTTCTGGCTGTGCATAGTAACTGTCTACTTTCAGATTATTTTCCAATGCAAAATCAACAACATCCTGTTGCATTTGTTTTGAAAAAGAATCAGGTTCAATAAGTACCAGATGGTCACACTTTTCATTTTTTATGACATCTCCAATCTGTTTTTTAAATTCTTCATTCAGATTTGAAAGTTGAATAACAACAGCATGATCCAAGTCATACTTGGATACATATTCTCGTACACAATCATGAGTGGCTTCACTGTTTGAATTGCTTGTTACAAACAGTGGTTTATTATTAACAGCCGATTCTAATGCACTGTTAATTACAGCTTTCAAAGTATGAATCTGTCTTTCGTTGAATTCATTGAACACATCCTGAATAAGACGACCACTGTCACGTTCATAGACTTCAAAGCCATTATCTTCAAATGCCTTAAGAAGTCTTCCATCATTGAATGCATTAGCAAATACGATGCATTCACCATCAGTAACAAATGTCCTGCTTGTTGTAAGATCCTTTATTGTATTCACAAACTTCTCTGGTTCATAAAAAGCATTGGAAAAATGAAAATGCAATTCTCCTGTAAGTTCATAATTGTTTTTAGCAGCGAATTCCATATATTCCTCTAACTGCTTCGAAGAAAGTTTATTTTCTTCTTGTGTTAAAATATGTACTTTTTTCATAAGATCAATCCTTTCCTTTATTAACACAATGATGACACCTGCATTTTTTTACAGGTGTCACGATCTATCAATAAACGTATCGGTTCAAGTCTGTTTTCCAATGTCCAAACCAGCTTCTGTATAGGATCATCAAGAACATACGACACACGTGTCAAAGACCACTCCTCAATTGTTGCGACGGTTTGTTCACGCTCGACTGTTGAATAGAGTGAAGTATCATTTACGTTTTCATATCGGCAAAGGTCTATCCTCACCTTTTTATGATCAGTTGTTTCTCGCTCCAATACGAAACAGAGAAAAAAGTTCACATTTTATTGTGACCTTACATTTCTATGTCACATATTCTCTTGGCGCAACTATCAACGTGCTAGAAAACTTTTTGTTGCTGATTCAGACTATTCTGTTTTCAATGTCCTCTTGAGAGGAGATGCTTAATAACTCCCCTCATATATAACTGGACATTTTTTTATTACTTGATAACCCAATAAAAAAAACAAGTTACTTTTTTGACTTATTTTTGATATTTTCTATTATTCTTTTTTTACGTTTATGTATTGCTGGTTGAGAAACACCCATCAATGCAGAGAGTTCTCTTTCTGTTTTATTCTTGATAAGAAGATTCGTAATAAGATTCTTATCTTCTTCTGAAAGTTGATTAATGATGTTCATTACATTTTCAACTTCTTCATTGACATAAAAAGTATCATATTGGTTCTTATCATCAGCAATCTTATCTACAAGCGCTGTATTATTATTATCTAACTGATCTAAACTGGATACTTTAAACTCACTTCTCTTTTCTTTTTCACGTTCTTCTTTTTTAAATGAATTGTAACAAGTTTTATATACTTCTTCCGATACCTCATGGTATTGACCTTTTATTTTAAAATAATAGTGTTTGTTTCCTTTAAGATCTCTTTTGATCCAAAAATAGTTTCTTTTATAATCGTTTTCCATTTTATCTTCCTCCATTGTATTTTTGGCTGAAGATAATCAGGAGGAGATCTGATTTTATTCACAAATATATCCCCCTTAATAGACAATGTCTAAAGCAGGGCATAAAAAAAGTAGTGCTTTAGACTTCGTCTAATTTCACTACCGATACGATTATTAACTTGTTTATAATCAAAATTAGTACAAAAAAAGAGCTACTCTGTTAATATAGTCACAGTAGCTCTATTAACTTTTTAATATTCACTGTAAATAAAGTATATAACGATTAAATACAAATATCTTAACCATATTAAAATGAATTTATAAAAGTTAAAACAAATTTAGTAATAAATCTTTTCACAAGTGACACAATAGAAATCTTTAATATCTTTCTTTGCTTTATTTTTATTATCAGTTAAAATATGCTATCTTAAAATTTGATCATAGCGTAATCCTCCTAATATAATTGGAAAAATAACTTCAATAATGATTGATAATAAGATAATCATTAGGATTGCAACAAAAGTTATTGGTGCGATTACATAATGAAATTGAATACATAATCTTTGAAAAATAAGTAACAATATCAATGATGTCATTATCGTAATGAACATATCCAGCATATATTTTTCAATCATCAATATTCTTGTTTTAGCCTTAGAATAATTAAGACTGATCATAAACTTCTTAAATGATTTTTCCTTATAAAGATCGATATATTTTAAAATAAGATAAATGGCAATAATAACCATTGTGATAGAAACAGAAAAAATAACAAATGAATTCGATGTTCGATATGCTATTTGATCTAGATCTGCCATATTTTTATTAGAAGTAACAACTGAAAATCCTAATTTTTTTATCTTTTTAACAATCGCACTGTAATCCTTGATATCTCCTATTTTTACTTTTAATGCATCTGGACTCCATGGATAGGCATAACAGATATTGGATATTTGACTATTTGAATTTGGTTGTGTTACATATTTAAATAATGTCTGATCAAAATAATATGTTGTAGATATTTTAGGAATATTCTGTTGCATATAGTTTTTAATCAATTCATCTGATACAAAAATAACTGCTCTATTATTACATGACCACTGACAAAAATCACTTCCATCAACAATACCTGCTACTTTTAAATCAACAGACACATACTTACATTGTAGATAATTTACAGGATACAATTCATCTTCATCCATATACGAGAATTCTCCATCACCTACAATATTGCATTGTGGAACTGGTAGTTCAAATGACAAAGTGTAGTTTCCATTGGATTTTATTTTTAATACTTCTGCCATTTCTTTGGATAGGTAAACACCATTTTTATCCAATTTTCCTTTAAGTTGTTTTTTATTGACATCTTGATAGCTTACTAAGGATAATGTTCCTACCATATCGTCACCAGTCATTTTTCTTTTTTTCTTGCCATTATCTATAATAAAACTAACACCATGTATCCCAGTTTGGTCTGTTTCTTCAAAAGATTCATGTCTTCCAAATAAATTAATTTCAATGTGATCATTTATCGATTCAATACCCTTTATTTTCTTAATTTCATTGAGTTCTTCTTCACTTATAATAGACTCCTGTGAATTTCCTGAAAAGAAGTACTTATGTTGCTGTATGATCGGTTTATAAACAATTACTTCTTTATTAACCATTGAATCTACCTGATCATAATGACTGTTTTTATCAGAAAGACTATATCCTGCAGATAGTGATGTCACAACAATACTAAGACTTAAAATAAGAAGCATTAAAATATTGTTTACCAGTTTATGCTTTTTCATTTTTAAAAAGAATTTAGATATATTAACTGTCTGATTAAGTTTTTTATCTACAATTTCTTTTTTCATTTCATTATATTTTAGACAAATAAGTTTCTTATTATCTATCTGATAAAGCGTATCCGCAATATCAAACAATACTGGATCATGTGTTGAGATAATAAACAGATGTTCTTTTGATTCTTTGACAATTATATCTTTGACTTCTTCTGTATAATAGGAATCTAGTGCTGCTGTTGGTTCATCAAGGATGATGATTGGTGTATTTTTTAAAAGACACATTAAAAAGCTGATTCTGTTTTTTTCTCCACCTGATAACTGACCTGGATATTTATTAAAAGTATCTTTAACTTCTAATCTCTCAAGATAGTCATCGATGCTTTTAGAATGATAGATCTTTTTTAACAGTTCAAAATGTTCAGAAATCTTTAGATCTTCAATAAAAAGATTTTTTTGATCCATGACCGAAAATAGATGATCTATTTGATTTTTACTTGTTATTTCTTTTTTATTATAGAAATAATGTTCAAACTGATGTTCCTTAAAAAGGATATTTCTTATCAGCGATGTTTTACCGCTGCCACTTTCACCTTTGATAACAGTAATCCCATAATCATTAAGAATAAGATTTGAATCTGTAATAACTTCTCTATTGTATTTAATATGAATATTGTTTATTTCTAACATATCTTTCACCTTCTTTTTATTTTAAGAAAAGCAACACCCTGTGTTGCTTTTTTCTTAAGATACGCTACTTCCAGAAAAATTGAAGGTAAATGTTTTTATATTTCCACCTACATGATTTCCTGATGAATTATAGAAATAATATCCTACTTTTTGTGTAGCTGTTTTTCTACCATTAGTATAATCTACACTACTTGTATATGGTGTAGCAAAAGAATATCCATTTTTTGTTGATGTAGTGGCACCTGATAAAGAAAAACTCCAATCTAAACTAGACGAGTTTACTGTTGCTTTATCAGTTATTCTTCCTGTGCATTGTGTTCCATAACTTACACTTGCTGTTTTTGTCTTACTATACGATGCAGCAAATACACCACTTAAAGAAAAACAAACAGCAGCCATAAATGTAATCATAAATAAACTAATTCTTTTTTTCATAATAATTAT
>ENA-OPSF01002743-OPSF01002743.1-human-gut-metagenome-genome-assembly--contig:-NODE-2743-length-10271-cov-2.691366_pt1 | contig 10271 bp, 4 predicted proteins | sample MGYA00241452_ERZ501896 | MGnify/ENA primary metagenome ERZ501896 (study PRJEB25962, sample SAMEA2042111) | human gut metagenome | biome: human gut; feature: human-associated habitat; material: faeces... | reverse complement strand
GTATAGCCTATACTGTTGGTATTCGGATCTTTTCCCGAGTTTATGTTTGCCTGCCCATGGTGTCCCATAAACCCATATACCATCTTTATCAAATTTTAATAACGGTTTATCATCATTTATAATGATAGCATTTTTAAACAATTTTTTATAGAGAGAAACATGTGTTGACTTTCCTGTTCCACTTTTTGCAGTAAATAGAAACACATCTCCATTTACTTCAACAGCTGATCCATGAAATAACACAACATTCTTATCAACTAATAAAGATACAATTTTTCGATACAATGCTAATGTTTCCAAATATGAATCATTAAAACTAACCATTTCTCTTTTCTCGATTATTCGTTCTTTTCTATCCTTTTCTCTTTCAAAATCAATATCATCTTGACCAATACTTATTTGATAATCAACTTTTTCATCACTTAAATAATCTTTACAAAATATCTTTGTGCTTTCATATATTGCATTTACTTCGAATACATAATCTACAATTTTTATTTTAAATATCATATTTTCCATCCTGTTATAATTTAAAAGCTGTCACAAATTGACAGCTTTTAAATAAATTATTTTAATTCATTAAGTCCTGACTGTGTAGGTAAAATTTCCGTATCATTACCACTTGTAACAATAATATCATTTGTTTCAAACACTACAACTTCAACTTTAGGCATCTCAAATTTATCTTTCATTTCTAGTTCTCCTTTTTTTTAATTATTACTGACAAATTATTTTTTATACGGGTTCATTTTACATCATTCTATTTATAATTACTAGTATTTTATTTTCTTAACCAAAATGAGCTTTACTATATTTGTAATACAAATATAATGATTTCATAGTTTCTTTTAACGTTTCTTTTGTTGATGAATTACTAAAACAAAGATTACCATAAGATAAAATACATGCACTTACTGTTAATTTACCAATACTTATTTCAAAATATTCATCTAATTTATTTGAATCAACATTACTTATTTCAACATAATAAATATTGTTTTTATAATGTTTTACTTGGGTTTCTACATTATTGACCTTAAAAGTAAAATCACTTACATTCTTACCATTATCAATGGTAAAATATAACTTCATTCCTGTTGAAGATTCCAATTGTAGATTCATAGACGTAAATTCAATTCCTTCTTCAGACCCTGTCTTTCTATATGCATAATTTTCAAAATCATTCTTTGAAATTTCAGACATTTCATCATCAAAAACGTTTTTAACGTCATTATAAGCCAAATTATCTGTGTAAGTATTAAAATACTTTTGAGAATAACCACCATAATTCATCATACTCTTAACAGCCATAATTTGTGACTTCTTATTTTCATTTGATTCATATTTATATAATTCATGCGCATAATCATCAACAGAATATGAATATGTTTTCCCATTTCGATTATCCGACGTTACAACTTTCAAATTAACTTTTTGAGTCATTTCTTTTGCTGCTAAATAACAAGAAATACGATATCCATTACTTGTTTTTCTAGAATCTTTTAATTTAACTTTATATGTACGATTTTCCGGTAATTCAAATATTACATACGCTCCAGTATCCTTTAATAATTCATCAGTAAAATCAAAAAAGAAATTAAAACCTATTGAACCATCCAAACTTAAAGAGTATCCTTTTAAATTTTCACCGATATCTTTACATATATTAAATTTTTTATCAATACTTCCGTAATAATCACCAATTCCTGTAATTGTTACCGTTGCCTGTCCAATATTCGTATTATTAGAATAAGACAGCTTGTAATCTGTTTCTTCAACCAAATCTATACTTCCATTTCGTATTTTAACTTTATTAGTTATCGCATTTCCTGTATATGTTACATCTTGACAAGAAATAGATAATTTAGAAATATCTTTGTATGCTTTTGTGACTGAGCCTTCAAATTCAGTACCAGAAATTGCTGATAAAGAAACATAGATAGTCCCATCATCACTTTTTGTTACAACTTTATTATAATCTTTTCCTTCTTGTAATGTTATATCTCCTATCTTTACTGTTACATTTCCGTTATCACTATTAAAATCATTACTTTTTGTAATAACCGCTGTATTAAGATTTTTCTTTTTAATATTATTAACATTAATATTCTTTTTCTTAACATACATTTTATACGTATATCCATTGCTTTTAACATAACTTAAAAATACTGTTTGATTAGATTTTTCAACTGATAAACCTGATCCATATGAATCAATAGATTCCCCTTCTTTAGTGAATTTTCCATCTTCATACAAATAAGCCTCCATTTTACCAACTAGACTTGTTGGCGAACTTATAACATATACATGATTGTTTACATCAAACATTTGTACTCCTGAACTTTCTATTGATGATTCATCACTAATATTCCAGCTATCATTACTATATGTAGCAATACGTAGATATTTATTTGAAAGATCATCATTGCCTTCTAATGACACATATAATTTATTATTTATAACATGAATATCGTATGAATTCGCCTTTAATAATCCATTATCCACTTTATTGGCCCGATCATTTTCATATTTATACATTTCAATCGAATTACCATTAGTATTTTTAATTCCAAAATATAAGTAATTTTGATAAACAAGTATTTTTGGTATGCCTAAATAAGACTGATTTCCAACCGAATAAGTTAAAATTTCCTTTTCTTTTCCTTCTTCAACACAATAAAGTTTTGCATTTTTAGAATCATTTGCTCCAACATAATATATCTTATCTTGATAACAAGTAATATCATAATCATTCGTTAAAGAAGATGTAGTAAAATAATCAATAAATTGACCGTTTTCATATTTAAGTATTTTTAAACCATCATTACTTATGTAAGATAGATAGAGTATATTATTCCAACTAAATAATTTTAATTGGTCTAGATAATTACCACTAATCGATTTAGTAGTTGCATACTGAGTCCAAGTATCAGTATTTTCATCATATTTACTAAATATCAACTTATTATTGTTATAAGCTGCACTGTAAAGAACATTATCTATTGTTTTAATAGATATTTTTTTGCTTGCATCTGAAAATGAATCGTTATAATTCATATCTTTCCACAAATCAAATTTTTCTTTTTTGGGGATAGTCACATCTAACTGAATTTGGTTGTCTGAAGAACTACCAACATTACTTATAACAATTCCACTATTTGATCCATCGCTAAATGTCAAAGCACCATCGGATAATCCTTTATCTAAATCACTAGATCCTATAGATGTTCTTCCACTTTCCTTTGATAAAGTTGATCCTTGCATACAAATTCTTTCATTACTATTATATCCATTTTGTCCATTTTGAGGACGAAAAACATAAATTGCAGGTCTATTTTCATTTTCTTTGTTTGACAACCCATCAATTGTTGTATCAATACGATATACAATAACCCCAGGATTAAATATATCTGCATCCAATGCATCCTCACTATAACGATTCGCTGTTGCTTTACGGTATTCAACAACAAAGAATTCTGTAGTACTTAAAGGGGAACGTAAAATATATGCTTGTGTTCCATTTTCAACATTTATACTATCCAATTTTATTGTTTGCGTATTATTTGTTTGACTAGATGTATCTGATAATTCAGGTAATGTAACCCAATTAGTAGCCGTTTGAGAACAATTTGTAGATCTTAAATACGCTAATGATAGAGATGGTCTCATAGAAACAGTTCCCATGATATCATATAAATAAACTGGATTTGTTGCTCCTGTATTTGTATATAAATCAGGATAATTAAATGTATGTAAAAATTCGTGAATTAATAATCCGGATTTACTTAATTCCAAACGATCAGAACTAACAACATTAATATCAAAAATATTTTTCTTTTGGTATTTACTATCACCTTGATATGTTCCACTATGCGCAACTAATGTAACACCATGATTTTCGATATCACTGCATCCTTCTGCTTTAAGAACTACATAAAGATTATCAATTTTACCGTCATTATTATAATCAATTGTTTGATTTGATAATTCAGGTAATTGAGTAAGTATCTGATTAATAATTGATTCATCTATCATATTTGTTTTTCCTTCAGCCATGGTATTCGTTAATTGAATAGAAGATATCTTACCATTGCTTTCTTGTGGAAAATAATTATGTACTGTGAATTTTTTTTGAGATAGCGTACTCATATAACTTTTTAAAGACTGCCCATAATCGCCATCAAAGTATTTTTTAAAAGTACTATATTTACTGTTAAAGTAAGAATCTGCACTTTCTTGTGTATCATCCTTGAAATGTGCAAACACAACAATATTAGCAAAATCTGATCCTAAAGTATAATCTTCAGCCTTTACAAATTGCATTTGTGAAAGAACCATTAAAAGTGATGCAACTATTGTTAATAATTTTTTCATAAATCAATCTCCTCCCAATTTCAATTGTACTAAAAATTATTTATTTTTAAAAGAGCACATTTCTCTTATTAAGCAGATCTAAAGTGAAAAGTTAAATTCCACTTTAGATATGTCAAAGTTGATTTTAGTCTTTCACATACTTCCAGTGGAATTTACTCTTTCCCTTGTATAATTATTATGATATCTGTTTCCTTCTTTCATGAAAGGTCGATCACTATGTCTACCAACAATAAAAATTTACATCTTACTGATCAAGACAGAATCATCATCGAAAAAGGTATCGAAAACGGTTCTACTAAAGCCGCTATCGCTTTGAACCTTGGCAAAGCAATCAAATCTCACATATTTCAAACTTACAAATCTTCTTATAATCTTGCATGTGCAAATAAGGATGAATGTTCTTACAATCACGCATGTTCCGGTTGTCCTGATTTTAAACCCTTTAAATGTAATCGCAGAGATAGATCTCCTGGTGCCTGCAATGGCTGTTCCAAATATAACCATTGCCGCTATGACAAGTTTAGATATTCTGCCGATTTAGCCCACAAAGAATATAGAAAAGAACTTGTTGATTCTAGAATCGGTATTAATATGACCTACGAAGAGCTTAAAGCTTTAGCGAATGTTGTTGTCCCTCTCATCAAGGCCGGACAGTCTTACTATCTGGTCATTACAAATCATCCCAAATTGAATATTTCAGAAAAAACTCTCTATAACTACATTGAAGATGGTGTCTTTAGAGAATTTAGCTTTCTTGATGTTGATTTGAGAATCAAAACAAAAAAAGAGAAGACAGAAAATATCTTAAAGGACGTATCTCGTTTTACTTACTAGAATTAAAAATTGTTCCAATTTTTTCTTTTGAACATTCTATTGAAATATTTGCAGTAATTTTTAAATTTTTTTTCTTTTTCAACAAATATTCTTCTAAATTTTCTTTTGTAAATTCAAGGTCAATGCCATCAGGATAAATATAAATACCATTTTCTTCATCATAGAATCTTTTATTTTTTAATTTAATTTGTTGAATTTGTACATTAATATCATGGATAATGATCTTAATATTTTGACTATTTAAAGCAATAAAAATATTCTTTTCATAATAATCAAAACAAGTACAATTATCTTTTATATAATTATCTAACTCTCCTCTATTTTGATACCTTATTGGATTTATAGTTGATTTTCTTCCAAATATAAAATCATATTCCATATCCTTTAAATATTCTATCAATTCCATATTATTAAGGGCTTCTTCTTTCCTGCTTTTTTCTTCCAAACAATTATACTGTTTTAAATAACTAACAATTTCTTTACCAAACAAGCTTTTAATTTCAAATTCAGATAAAATATTTTCTGTAATTTCTTTTGTATCAATATCTCGATCAACCAAATCAATTTCAAAACCACTTTTACCATTGTCATAGGCTACATTTCTAAATTCTTTACTTACAGCATTCTTAATATTATTTTCTATTTCTTCTTTCATTTTTTCTTGATCAAAAGAATCCTCTATTTTATTTACTTCTTCTATTTTTTTATTTTTTTCTCTTTCCATTAATGGTTTTGCAAACAAACTATAATACTTATCTCTGACATCTTCTTTCTTTTCTTCATTATTAAATAAGGTATTATATGCTAACTGAAAAATATTTTTTAGATATGGTGCTTTTTCTCTATGTAAAAGTCCCAATGCTTCATCCATTGTTATCCATTCTAAAACAATACCTTCATCACCAAATTTATCCGCTATCGATGTAATTAAAAAAATATAAAATCTTAAAAGAGAACCTTCTATAATTGAATACTTGCCTAGTTGATATGCATTATATAATTCATAGTATTGTAATAATTTTTTTAGTGAATCATATATATCAACACTTTTTATTTTTTGATCATCAATGACTTCATATAACATATATAATAAATTTTCATATCCTTTTTTAACATCACTATTCAATAATATTTGTTGTGCACATTTTTTTATTTCTTCATGACAAATACTTTCTTCATATCCTAAATAGTATAAATAAGTATAGATAGATAAAAAGAATACAATTTGATATATATTTTCAAACACTATATGTTGATCTAAACATCTATTAAAAATGCTATTAATAATCATATTTTCTTCACAATTCATAATTAATCCATGGAAATAAGCAAAATAAATATCTAATAAATCTTTACTATATAAGTCCATCTTTGTTTCATCTAATTCAGCAGTAGTAAATGTTTCTCTTATTTCAAAAAATTTAATCCAATAATAATCCTTTATAATATGATGGTTCAATCTTTGAACATGTATATACCCTCCTATAGAACTTGCTAAAGATTTTAAGATGCGAATTTCATAATCATATTCTGAAATATTTTCATTTAATTTCTTCATTCTTATAATAAAAATTAAAATATTATAGAAGAAGTCATTTAAATCAAAATCATTGCGCTCAAAATATTGATTATCAATTTCATTTAATACTTCTAATAGATCTTCTCCAACTTCTTCAAATAAATGAAATTTCATTTTTTCTCGATAAAAACTCAGGTCTTTTTCAATTTGTTGGTTGGATATAGAGTAGATTTTGTTTATTAAACTTATTCCTCTTTGCTGAATATTTGGTTTATATGTATTCAAACAATATATGCACAACTCTGCAGATTGTTTCTGCATCATTTCAATTTCATAGTTGTTCTTTTTTTCCCAAATTTTGACGATAAATTTTTCAAAAAATTCATATGTATTGTTAAAAGTAATATTATCCTGTTCTATAATACTTTTTTTCCAATTATCACAAAAACAAACACATTCATTTTCCAAAGAACTATTTGATAACTCAATTTGGATTTTTAAATAATTTTCAATCTCATCATGCTGCTCTTTTTTTCCTCGAAATGCTGAATAAACATATGTAACAGCAATCAATACATTAATAATCGTAACTATAAATATACATAAAATGGATGAATAAAATTTAAATGCATAAGCAATTACACTAGCCAAAGATAAGCCTAATACAAAAAATATTATTCTTTTAAAATTTAATTTTTCAGGTTTAATGTTTAAATAATAATGACAGATAGATACACCATAATGACTTTCTTCAATATTACTAGATATAAGAGATATAACCGTAACAACCAAAACACCTATTGTTGTTTGAATTTGCATGATAGTAAGTGATAAAGAATTAATATCATCAAGGTAAACTAAATAGATTTTCATTAAATCGCATATAAATCCAATAAACAGTACAACAAACATCAATAAAATAAATTTATTTTCTTTTTGACTAAAAAAATCACTTTTGTGATTCTTTGAATTTCCATTTGTATCTTGCATCGTCTTATCTAATCTTTTTTCGATTTTTTGATTTACAATTTTACCTGTTGTTGAATCAGTATTATTGTTTTCTTTTGTCATTTTTTCAAAGTCCTCAATATAACTTAAAATTTTTGTATATTTTTCTTTTTTCATTTGATTATGCACATGAAAAATTATAACAATCACAGCAAAAATAAGATACGCATATAAAAGAAAATGTAACGTATTTTCTTTTTGACTATATATAATACCAGCAATAGAAATTGCTATTGCGATAAATGGTATTACAATAGTCATCAATTTGTCAAAATGAACTATTTTTCCTTTAATATTTGCCTTTAACTTTATTATTTCATTATTAGACATTTTCTCTAATTCATCCATTATATGATCTTCATTTTTTAACAAGTTATTAACAATCTTTTTTACCTCTTTAGAATCCATCAACGCGCCTCCTTACAAAATAAATAGTCAAAACATCTATCTTTTAAAAATATTAATGTGAACTTTCAATTTGATACTGTATCTATTTGCTATAAAGATAAATAATATGATATATTTTTATTGTAAAAGGTTTAACTATTTCCTTTTACATACCAATGTAATGTTACTAATAGGAACACAACCGAATCGCCCTATCCCATTGGGCGATTTTTTCTATATTACTATTTTACATTTGATAATGAAATGAATAGATAATACCATTACATAATTGATATTATCTATTTTCTATAACTACATACTTAATGATCATCTCTCATAACCAAATGATTCTATATTCACTCTTGAAAAATAAAACTAATATTTTACTCCGCCCTTATTAAGATTACATAATTTTTAATATATTTGTATCTACATTAAAATTTTTACGTTTTTAGTGATGCTTTTTTCATCTTTAAATCACTGCTTAATCAATATTGAGCTTTAACATTTTAATATGATAATTGTCAAACGTAATGATTATTCCACTCTAGTTGATCATGTAATAATATAACACTAGATGAAATTGATTTAAAAGGTATAAGGGATGCTGGACTTGTGATATATATGAAACTTCATGGTGTAGGAACTTACATTATGTAGCTAACACCATTTGACTAGTCCCATACACTGTTACGATAATCAAGAATCATTTGATTCCATTCATCTTTTGGATATGTTTGTTTCATAACAAAAATCCTTCTTTGCTAGGATTAGTATCCATCAAAAAAGGATCTTGTTTAACCTAGTTTCTATTTAACGCTTACCACTTTTCTTTAAATAATTATTGTTACCGCTTACATTTATATATAAAATAAATAGATAACACCTCCATCATATAATTGGTGTTATCTATTTTCTATATATAACTACTTAACGGTCATTCTAAATGACCCAAATACCTATTTTCCATTTAAAACATCTTTAATTGCTTGTAAATTTTCTTTAACACTATCATCGTTAGGAATCATATAATAAAGTTTGCTATCAGGCATGTAAGCTCCACCTGTTTGCATAACTCCTGTTCCGGTAAATTGTTTTTGTTTAAATGTCCATGAGGCATTATCATTTATTTGCATTTTTATTAAATCTGTAATATCACTAGATGACATATTTGTTTCAAAACATCCTGATATAGCTTTTAAAACACTACTATAATTAGTAATAACTGCAGGTGACATCATTTTCTTCAACATTGCCATTAAGACATCTTGTTGATTTTGAACACGATGGTTATCTCCTTCAGCATAAGCATGTCTTTCTCTTGAAAATGCTAATGCTTCTTTACCATTCATGTGGTTCATTCCTTCTTTAATATTTACACTTCTATCTGTCCAAAAACCATTGATTGTTTTATCACTATAAACATCAATTCCACCTAAAGCATCAACCATTGTTACTAAAGAAGTAAAGTTAACTCTTGCATAATAGTTGATATCTTCACCTATAAAGTTTTGCATTGTTTTTACAGTATTGTCAGGACCAGCAATACCTGAATGGGTTAATTTATCTTTTTTACCCATATTCGCAAGAGTTACATAGTAATCTCTTGGTATAGATGTCAATAAGATTTTCTTTGTATTTGGATTAACTGTAATAATCATATTAACATCTGATCTTGATACTGTAGAAATACTTCCATATGTATCAATACCACTAATATAAATAGTAAATGGTGTGTTTGTTACAGATACTCTTGTTGAAAAATCTTTCACTTTGGCTTCAATTTCACTTGACCATATTTCTTTCATTTCATTTTCAAATTCTGGATGATTATCTTCAAACATACCATTATAAGCTGTATTAATTAATATAGCCTCAACTGTATTATTATAAAGATCATCTCCTAATTTTGAATAAGTTTTTGCAACATCAAAATTTAAGCTAGATTCTTTTTTCTTAGCTTCCGCAATAACTTTATTCATATCTTTTTCTTCATCATATTGTAAACAATATTCAATAGACTCATTTTTTAATTCAGATAAACTACTTATTTTACTACTTTTTAATACAACAATTGCATAATGAGTAGATTTTGTATTTGAATTCGTAATATCATCTAATGTTGAATATCCTTTATTAACCATTACTG
>ENA-OPSF01002739-OPSF01002739.1-human-gut-metagenome-genome-assembly--contig:-NODE-2739-length-10276-cov-2.492222_pt1 | contig 10276 bp, 8 predicted proteins | sample MGYA00241452_ERZ501896 | MGnify/ENA primary metagenome ERZ501896 (study PRJEB25962, sample SAMEA2042111) | human gut metagenome | biome: human gut; feature: human-associated habitat; material: faeces... | reverse complement strand
TGCCTTTTTCCCGACATAGCGGTAATGCCACGGCTCGAAAATAACACCGGTAATCTCACTTTTATCCATAGGATAACGTAAAATAAAACCGTATTTCCAAGAATTTTCCATCAGCCATTTCTGGTCTTCGGTTTCCATCTGCGCTTCGTCCAGCTCCTGATACTCGGAGGATACAATGTCAAGGGCAAGTCCCACCTGATGCTCGCTGGTTCCCGGCTTTGCCACTACGGTTGCCGCCTTTACTGCCGCATCCTCGTAGCTTAGACCTTCCTCCTGCATTACTCTTTCAATTTTGTTCTCATAAAGTGACACCTGTAAATCCCACGCCCGAAAAGCAGAACAAATCATAGGAGTTCTCCCCGCTACTCTGGCATCTTCAAACATTGCCTCTAAATCTTCCATAATTCTGGCATCTACCTGATAGCCGTTGGTATCTACGGTCTCTGTGGCAACCTCCGGCACATCTGCCTCTGTCATGGGATAATCACTGTTTACCAGTCTCAAATACCACTGCTGCTTTTCTGTTTCATCTGCCAGAACAGGACCTGTGGGTTCAATATTTACCTGCGGCTTTGTATTTTCTTCCTTTTTCGCCTGTTCTTCCTGCTCTATCTGCTCTTTATATGCCTGCTCTGCCTTTTTCTCTGCTTTTTTCTCATCTATGGAAATCCAAACTGTGGCTGCGCCAAAAACAACAAGACAGACCACTAAGAAAATTCTGGCGTTCCTCTGCCGTATTCTGCGTATATCTCCTTTATACCGTCTTCTTCTCATTCTCATCCATCCTTATCTATTGATAGAAGCCGTCACATTAAGTAATATTTAGGAATATCTATACATTTCCAGCGAATTTGTTGAGCACGCTTTGAGATTATAAGCTCAAAGTGAGCGCAGACTGAGCGTAAAATGTATAGATATTCCTGATATGTCTTTAAAGTAACGGCTTTATTATACCACATGCGCAGGAGAGGAAGCACCCTTTTCTTACATTTTTCTCTTTTTAAGATTTCCATTATATACTTTTAATTTTGCGCTGCCCTGTGCATTTCATATTCGCTTGGGGTAATTCCCGTAAGTTTTTTAAATACCTTACTGAAATAATAAGGGTTTTCAAATCCCAGCATATCGGAAATCTCGTACATCATATACTCATGCTTTTCCAAAAGCTCTTTTGCCTTTTCTATTTTCATTTGATTGATATAATCGTTCAAATTTCCGCCTGTCTGTTTTTTAAACACACTGGATAAATACCCCTGACTAATTCCGATTTTTGATGCAATGGCAGCCAGCGTCAGCTTTTCTCCGTAGTTTTCTCTTACGTATTCCTTTGCCGCCTCTACAATTTTATCGGTTTTGCTGCCTCTGTGGAAATTTTCCATGGTATTGCCTACCCAACTGCCGAATTTTAAAAGCCAGCGGGTATGGGCTTTTAAAGTAAAACATTCCAGTAAGATTTCCATCACCACAGAAGGATAAGGCATTTCTTCCTTTATAAGAGCATCCTCTTCCACATAAGAGAGAAAAAAGTAATACAGATTTGCACAGGCATTTACCACCTGTTCTCTTGCCGGATGAAATTCTGTAAAAAGCGCAGACAATTCTTCAAAAACGCTGTTTACCTTTTCTTTGTCCTGCTGCACCAGCGCCTGACGCAAATCCTTTTTCAAAAAGCTGATATCAAAGGTATCGTGGCGGGCATGACGTTCTTCCCAGAAATGCGCCTCCACATCGCTGACCAAAACCACAGGCTCATTGCTGTGATAATAATAAAATTCCTGTATTTTCTTAATCTGGGAAAGAGCCCTTTTACTTCCCCCCCAAATGTCCTCCATAGGCGCACTAATTGCCACTAATGTCTGGCAGCCAAAATAATCCTCTAAAATATTGCAGATTTTCTTTCCTGTATCACGATAATACTTTTCCGTCCTGTTCTGTCCCGGAAGAATGGCTAAAATCCCCATTCGTTTCCACACCAGCGTACAGCACCCGGAATGAATACGGTTCATAAACTGCTCCATGAGACTCTGCGCATAATCCAGCATTTCTTTTCTGTCGTCTTCGGAAACATTCTCAAACAAATCCCTGTCCTTATAGGGACGTATCCACATCAGCACGCCGTTTTCATAAAGCTGCTCCAGCTCCATTTTCTCCACCGGCTCCTGCCACTTTTTTCGAAATTCATCGGAAAGATTTCCTGCTTTTTCCAAGATGTCTCTGAAAAATCCTGTGGCAGTCTGTTTTACATCCTTTGGATGAAACTCTCTGTGGGGAATTTTATCTGTTAAAATGCGTTTTTGATTACACATCTCTGTTGCTCGCTTTAAGCTGTTTCCCATCATCTCCTGTGTCATTTCCATTTTTACCAGATAATCTGCTGCACCAAGAGCAAGAGCGCTTTTTGCCAGAGAAAACTCCTCTAAATTGGTCAAAAGTATGAAAACTGTATCATATCCTCTGTCACGACATTCCTGCATAAACTCAATTCCTGTCATCACCGGCATTTTAATATCTGTAATGACAATGTCGGGCATGCTTTTCTCCATTTTTTCCAATGCCTGTTTTCCGTTGCTTGCCTTATCTGTAATCACACAGTCATAATCTTCCCAATTTATCATAGATTGAATTCCTGTTAAAATTAACGGCTCATCATCTACAAGTAAAACCTGATACATTTCTTTTCCCCCGCCTTATGTCTAAGTTAGTATTCTATCGGTATACGAACCTGAATTTCCGTGTATTCGCCTACCTTGCTTTCTATGGAAAGTCCGTATTCTTCCCCGTACACCAACTTAATTCTCTGGTCTACATTCGGAAGTCCGATGCCGCTCATGGTATCGTTTTTGCTCTTTTCTTTCCCCTTTAATATCTTCTCTATTTTTTCTTCCGGTATTCCCACTCCATTGTCTCTTACCGAAATACAGAGTGTGTTTTCCAAAGCTTTTACATGAATGGAAATTATTCCGTTTTCTCCCATGGGCTCTATACCTGAAAAAATGGCATTTTCCACCAAAGGCTGAAGCGTCAGCTTAACAATCCTTGCGTTATATAAGCTTTCCTCTTCCACATGGATTTCCACATCAAACATTTCCATGTAACGCATTTTTTCTATAATAATATAGTCCTGCAAAAAGTTCAATTCTTCTCTTAGCGTAACCTTTTCATTAAAGCCCTTTGCCATATTTTTCAAAAGGCTTGAAAGAGCCGTAACCATTTTTACAATGCTGGCATTCTTCTGAATAACTGCAATCCAGCGAATAGAGTCTAAGGTATTGTATAAAAAGTGAGGATTAATCTGTGCCTGTAACATTTTAATCTCCAGATTTTTCTTCTCTCTTTCGTCCTCTACATTCTTTTTCAAAAGCTGCTCAATCTTGCCGCTCATGTGATTAATGCCTTTTCCGATTTCTCCGATTTCGTCATCAGTCTCAAGCTGCGGATTTCTGCTAAAATCCCCGCCTCCGATTTTCTTGACCTGAGCCGTAAGCAAATCAATGGGCTTTCTTATTCGCTTTGAGGAAAGCACCGATAACAGCAAGCCCAGCAAAAGACAGACAAAGAACAGCACCCCTGCCAGACGGATAATAATCACTCTTTCATTTAAAGCTTCCTTTACAGGCATCATTTCATAGGTTAAAATTCCTGTTTCCGGACTTTTGGCATAAGAAATAAACCACTGTCCGCTGCTGGTTTTTTCTTCAATTACACCGCTGTTTTCCGTCCTCTTTAAAAGCATATCCGTAATAAGCGCAAGCTCTTTTTCTTTGATTTCCTCTGTCTCTACCTTCGCAATAACAGCTCCCATGCCGGTAACGGCTATCATGGTATTTCCGCTGTCAACCCGTGCCAGCTCATCCTCAAATAGTTTTGCGGATATTCCTAAAAAAACCCAGCCTTCTTCCCGCATAAGTCCTGTATTATCCAAAGGACGGATAATGGGTATCATTTTCTCCCCTTTTCCTCCGAAAAAAGGATTTTTTACCACGCTGACCTTATAATCTCCTGTTTCCTTCGCCAATTCCTGCTCAAACCAGCCGGTTTCCATAAGCTTTTCAAAATCATCCGTACTTCCTACGTCACTGCCTGTTTGAATAAAATGACCTTCCTTGTCTGCCATCATCAGCTTGGAAATATAACTGCCATATCCTGAAATCGCACAGTAATCACTCATCAGTTCATTATTCATCAACGCCTGTTTTCTCTGGGAAGGCTGCTGGGTAAAATCCAGACTTCCTAAATTCATGGATTTTCTGCCTGTGCAGTTTAGCACAATGTTCATCATTTCCTCGTAAGCTACCTGAAACTTATCGGAAACTCCTTCTATCCGCTGGCTCATAGACTGCTTGATTACTTTTTTTGAGCGGTCCAACGCCGTCTTGTACGTTACAATACTTCCCAGCAGGGCTACCACAATTACCATAATCAGGTTATAAATGATAATTCTCCCCCTAAGCGAATGTATCCATTTCTTGATTTTCCTCATATCCGTTCCCCTTCCATCCACGCTTTTACCTTCTCGCCCACCTCTTGGATACTTTTCCCATCTGTGTTTAAAATATCCACATCCGCTCTGTTTAGAAACCACTCTTTTTTCAAAGGTAAAAGCTTCTGGATATAATATTCAAAAAATTCCCGTGAACGGATAGTGTCTGTTTCTTTCCGTTTTCTTAAAGTTTCTTCTGAAGCATCTAAAAATAAAATCCGCTGCGGCATACACGCCCTCACTGCATCCAGCTCTTTTTTCAGGGGATTTTCCACGTCCCAGTCTGCCCCTATGGTTTTGGGATAATTCAAGGTATAAAACTCAATTTCCTCTGCTCCGAAATCCATCATGGTACATTCCCACAACTGTGCTTTCTCATACCTTTTTACCTCATTTTCCAGCCACAGCTTTTGAATTTCCAAATAATCTTCATACTTCGTTTTCTTTAAGCCCCGTCGTTTTACTTCCTCTATCACATGTCTGTTTTCTTCCCAACTCATATGGATATCAGGTACATTCTTTTCTATATATTGCAGGGCAGTGGTTTTTCCCACGCCCATGCAGCCTTGTAAGGATAAAATCATTCTTTTTTTCCTGCAAACTTGGCATCTGACTGTCCTTTTTTTCTCACAGCGGAAGTCATCGGAAGCCCTGTGCCGTAATCTAACTGTCTTGGCTCATATTCTTCATTTTCTCTTTGACGTGTCATCAGTCTGCTGTCCCATGTCTTGTATTCTGTAATACGGTTCCATGGACGGTCTTCCCAATAATAGCCTCGGAAAGGATCTCTTGTTTCATACATGTTGTCCAGAATTGCCTCATGCAGTCTCTTTCTGATTTCATCATAGCCCGGCTCGTTAATCAGGTTTTTCATTTCCTGCGGTTCTTCCTGTAAATCATACAATTCATCACTGGTCATCAAATTAATTACCATTTTATATCTTCCGTCAAAAGCGCCTCGAAGGGGCTGGTAACCGCCAAATCCGTCATGGTCTACCTCATAACGACCAAATTCCATAAATACATAGTCATTGCAGCGTATTTCCGGATTTTTCACTTTCTCAAAGATACTTCTTCCCTCAAACATCTTTGGAATTGGCACACCAAACATATCAAAAATCGTAGGCGCTAAGTTAATATGAGACACTGGATTTTTATCCACACCTTTTCCAAAGCCTTTAATCATCAGCGGAATATGTGTAATTTCTTCATATAAAGCAGGTCCTTTTCCTGTAAGGGAATGTCCGTACATCATATCTCCGTGGTCGGAGGTATGAATAATAATCAGTTCTTCCTCATACTGCGCCGCTGCATCCAAAACCCTGCCGATTTCATAATCTGCAAAGGTGTTACAGCCTAAAAATTCTTTTGGACTGAGCTTAAAGTCTTCACGGCATGCCTTTAGATATTCTTCTCCCGCCCAAATTCTATGATGCTCCGGCTTATCCTCCAGCGTATCCTTCATATTTTCTTTTACCGGTATCTCATATTCTTTATACAAATCCACATATTTTTTCGGACAAATATGTGGGCCGTGAGGCTCGTCTAAGGACATAACCAGAAAATAATCTTCGTCTTTGTGTTTTTCAATGAAATCCACTGCTCTGTCTGCACAGCGGTGTCCGTAAGTCATATCTTTGGTAATGTTGTATTTTTCAATGCTTTCTATCTGGCGAATACGATATCTTTCTTCCGGTGTCAATTCATCCAAGAAGCATTTCATATCATACCAGTAATCTTCGTCCCATCCCTTTGGACATCTGCCCAATCCGAAATAATCTCCGCCGTCCAGATGCCATTTACCAACATAAGCAGTGTGAATTCCTGCATCGCTTAAGCGCTGTCCAATGCTTTGTACATTATCGGAAAGTCCCATACAGTTCGACCATCCGGCACAGGAATGAGGGTAGCTTCCTGTAAAAATCGCAGACCTTGCAGGCTGACATACAGGCTGTGTGGTATAGGCTTTATCGTATCGTATCCCCTCTGCCGCAAGTCTGTCCAGATTTGATGTAAGCATTGCAGAATTTCCGTAATACCCCAGCATATCCGTACGCTGGGTATCTGCCATAATAAAAATAACCTATCACCTTTCCATAATCTTCCTCTTGATTTTCAAATACGTTGATACAAGCGAGAGGCTATTGCCTAAGCAACAGCCTCTTCGTTTTACATAAGAAATGGATCTTGCTGCATATCTAAATATTCCCGCAGACGTTTCTCATAATCTGCTGCAAGCTCCTCGTTCAGCTCCGTAATCATAATAGGGTTTTGCTGATAAGGATCTTTTTCATTATTATACAACATTTTCACCTGTTTTTCTCCCGGTTTATATCCATTATTTATTACAAAAGTATGTGTATATGTCCGAATACCCCTCCAGCCATAGCACTTACTGTTCAACCCCTGTTTTTCAAAGGCTGCCACCATTTCCGGCATTCCCGGATAAGAACATAAAAACGCATCCTTTGGCGCATCATTTTCCTGTCCCAGTATTCCCGGCGCATGATTAAAGCCCTGACAGGTATCCGGCACAGGAATATCCAAAAGTCCTAAAAGTGTAGGCATGTGGTCGGGACTTGCTACCAGCTCCTTATATTTTGCAGGAGCAAGACGCCCTTTCTGGCGGATATACAATGGAATGTGGATAGACTCCTCATACCACACATTTTTGCTCATACGTCCATGAGAGCCTAACATTTCGCCATGGTCGGCTGAAAGTACCACAATGGTATCTTCCTCCATGTGGTTTTCCTTCAGGAAATCTAAAAGTCTTCCAAACTGTTCATCTACACCGGAAACTGCTGCAAAATACTGTCTGGTAATGGTCTCCATCTCCGGAGTCCTCTTTTCCTTGGGCACGTTTTCCCTGAAATGCACCGGCATATCTTTGTACTTTTCATAATATTTATCAGGCACAAGCTCATAGGGAAGGTGGGGAGGATTGTAAGAAACAAACAGAGCAAAGGGTTCTTCCTGCTGTTTCTTTCCTTCCATATATTCCAGCGCCTTATCCGTCTCAAATTCCGGTGACCAGCAGTTCGGTCTGATTTGCTTTGGTGTATCTGCCCAGTAATGAGGAGTTAAATGCTCATCACATGCGCCGTAGGAGAGCCAGTAATCAAATCCCTGTCTTCTCTCTCCCGGTGGAGTGTAGGCATCCCAATCCTTTGCTCCTGAAACAGGATTTTTCTCAAAATTCTGCTCTGAAGCATCCAAATGCCATTTTCCGATATATCCGGTGTGGTATCCTGTATCCTTTAACACGTTTCCGATACAGATTTCCTGTGGTTTTAACATTAAAATTTCGCTTAATCCGATTTTGCAGTTTGTCCACATTCCTACACTAAAAGGATATTTTCCCGTCAGCAAGGATGCACGGTGTGGAGAACAAAGGGGGAAGGTGCTCACTGCCTCTGTGCAGTCTAAGCTTTCCCTTGCAAAGCTGTCCATGTGGGGAGTACACACTTCATCTTCCTTTGCATAGCCCATTGCCTGATATCTCCACTGATCCAGAAAAACATATAATAAATTTGGTCTTTTCTTCATGATTTCCCTCCTTACCAGTAAGGGTTCCATGTTCCGCATCTTCTTCGGAGGGCTTCTAAATAGAAGTAATCGCCCCATGTGTTACACTCATCCACGCCTCTGTCCTTGCAGGTGTTTTCTTCGGAGCTTCTGGCATAAGTGCCGTGCAGCAGAAGACCGTTAGACTGTTCCTTAGATTTTACCGCACATTTTTCAATTAAAGCACACAGCATTTTATCTGCCGCCATACGATATTTCTCAGCTTCCTCTTTTTCCAGATACGGAAGCATTTCATAAATACCGCAGATAACAATAGCGGAAGAAGAAGAGTCTCTGGGCTCTGTACTTCCTGTGTCAAAGTCAAAATCCCAATATGGAATTAAGTCTTCCGGTAAATGTTCGATAAAGTAATCGGTTACATCACGGAACATCTGAATATATTCTGGATTTTTTTGATAGCGATAGCTCAAAGCCACACCATAAACACCCCATGCCTGCCCTCTTGCCCATGCAGAGGCGTTTCGATTTCCCTGATGCGTTACGCCATGAGAAGGCTTTCCAGTTTCCGGATCAATATAGTAGGTGTGATAAGTAGAATGATCCTCCCTTAACACGCACTGCATTGCTGTATGAATATGCTTGCATGCCTTTTCAGCATATTCCGGATTTCCTGTTGCCTCTGTTGCCCAGTATAATAAGGGAAGATTTAACAGACAATCAATAATTAGGCGATAATCCTTTGGATTTCCTACATTTCCCCATGCCTGAATAAACTCTCCGTTTTCTCTGTATCTGGTGAGCAGGTGGTCGGCTGCCAAAATAGCAGCCTCCTTTCCTTTTTCACTTCCACACAGCTTATATGCCGCAACACAGGAAAGACTATACAGAAATCCCATATCATGATTATTCACATCGATTTTTTTCTGAATACGATTTAAAAAGCTGTCTACGTGAATTTCTCCTGTTTTCTTAAATGTTTCATCCTTTGTAAGCTCATAAGCCAGCCATACCACACCGGTCCAAAAACCTGTGGTCCATTCTACATTTTCTGTCTGCCAATAAAATCCATTTTCTGTATTGGGAGACTGGAAAAAGTCTGTAAAATCCTTTAAATTACCTTTTACAATAGCAGTTGCCTGATGAACTGCCTGTTCTATCATTTCCTGACTGCACCCCTGATATTTCTCAAGGTTTTCAAATGTCTGTGCCATATTTTTCTCCTTTTTTAGCCCTTGATACCACTTGCTGCAACACCTTCTACGAAGAATTTCTGACAGGCAATAAAGATAATTACTACCGGTATCAGAGCACATACAGATGCTGCCATAATCAGCGCATAATCAGCCGCATACTGAGAAATAAACATACGAATACCAAGCTGAATAGTCTTTAACTCTGTACTGTTTAAGTAAATCAATGGGCCCATGAAATCGTTCCATACGTTTACAAAAGTAAAAATAGTTAAGGTTGCAATACCGGGTTTCGCTAAAGGTAATACCACACGGGCAAAAATACCGTATTCGCCAAGTCCGTCAATACGTGCCGCTTCCGACAGCTCTTTTGGAATACTGAGGAAGAAAATAGCATAAAGAAGCTGTATATTCTTGTAATTTATGATATTGTTGATAATAAGCGAAGAGTCAGGTTTGAGAAGAAAATGAACGGATATGGTTTTCGGGTTCAGAAATCGGCATTTGAGGCGATGGTTACGGAAAATTTATATCGACGTCTGTTACATGATATTCCGGAGCTGATTGACCGTAGATCGGACAGCGTAAGAGTTTACAAAATAAGAGGTTATGGAGAAGTCAGCCTGTTTGGGGCAAGTCCTGAAATTAAAAATGAAGAAGTGATTATTATAGGGTAATATGACAAAAGATATATTATAAATACACTTGGCAGAAATTATGTTGTGCATAAACATACCAAAGACCTGCAGCTTAAACTGGCACCGCATGTCTGTAAATGTACAAAGTATCAGGGAAAGCTGTATCATATGGGGATGGGGGAGGATTGAATTTGAGGAAATATAATGATTTTGCTCCGATAGGCTTAAAATCAGGCTTTGAGAATGTTATACACCAGTTTGATATTGAGATTTCTCTCATTTGCGGGTTTGCCCCGCAAATGGGGGATAAAAGCCTTGTGTTTTGGGAGGTGTAGGGGACAGGATTGAGATAAGAGACCCCCGTAGAGGGGACGAGAACTCCTGCGGCGTTCTGTCCTTTAATACTTGTCTTATTAATTGAGATAAGAGACCCCCGTAGA
>ENA-OPSF01002722-OPSF01002722.1-human-gut-metagenome-genome-assembly--contig:-NODE-2722-length-10317-cov-3.692360_pt1 | contig 10317 bp, 9 predicted proteins | sample MGYA00241452_ERZ501896 | MGnify/ENA primary metagenome ERZ501896 (study PRJEB25962, sample SAMEA2042111) | human gut metagenome | biome: human gut; feature: human-associated habitat; material: faeces... | reverse complement strand
CTGGCAGAGCATGGAACGTGACGGATACGAAGCTGATCTGAACCGTTTGTTTATCATGAATCTGGAAACCGGAGAGAAGCGTTTTGTCAGCAAAGCATTTGAGTCTAATGTGGATGCGTTTGTCTGGGGCAACGATGCCAAGACCATCTATTTTACAGGTGTATGGCACGGAGAAACTCAGATTTATTCTCTTGACCTGACGAATGATTCTGTAAAGGCGATTACTTCGGGTATGTATGATTATGAAGGGGTAGCACTCTTCGGCGACAAACTGATTGCCAAACGCCACTCAATGAGTATGGGTGATGAGATCTATGCGGTAGCATTGGATGGTTCTGCCACTCAACTGACACAGGAGAACAAGGAGATTTATGATCAGCTGGAAATGGGTAAGGTAGAAGGTCGCTGGATGAAAACGACGGATGGCAAGGATATGTTGACATGGGTGATCTATCCTCCCCAGTTCGATCCGAACAAGAAATATCCGACATTGCTGTTCTGTGAAGGTGGTCCTCAAAGTCCGGTAAGTCAGTTCTGGTCTTATCGCTGGAACTTCCAGATTATGACAGCTAATGATTATATCATCGTTGCTCCGAACCGTCGCGGTTTGCCGGGATTCGGTGTGGAATGGAACGAACAGATCAGCGGCGATTACGGTGGCCAGTGTATGAAGGATTACTTCACTGCTATTGATGAAATGGCAAAAGAGCCGTATGTGGACAAAGATCGTCTGGGATGCGTAGGTGCCAGTTTCGGAGGATTCTCCGTATATTGGTTGGCCGGACATCACGACAAACGGTTCAAAGCGTTCATTGCTCATGATGGTATCTTCAACATGGAAATGCAGTATCTGGAAACTGAAGAAAAATGGTTTGCCAACTGGGATATGGGAGGCGCATACTGGGAAAAACAGAATCCGGTGGCACAGCGTACGTTTGCCAACTCTCCTCACCTATTCGTAGAGAAATGGGATACTCCTATTCTCTGTATCCATGGAGAAAAAGACTACCGTATTCTGGCTAATCAGGCAATGGCTGCTTTCGATGCTGCCGTGATGCGTGGTGTTCCTGCAGAGTTGCTGATTTATCCGGATGAAAACCACTGGGTATTGAAACCGCAGAATGGAGTTTTATGGCAACGCACATTCTTTGAATGGTTGGATAAATGGGTGAAGAAAGCTCCATCTAAGTAAAATTTTAAAGCACGGATTATACGAATCTCACGGTCATTTGATTCACTAAAACTGCATATTTCATATAATCTGTGCTTAACGACTTTCCAATAAAGTAAAATAAAAGAAGGCTCTGTTCTCAATCTACTTGAGTTCAGAGCCTTCTCCATTGCATCCATCATAAATCGGCTAAATCTTACTCCGAATAAATATTTTCAATTTCTACAATATACATCTTGTGGAAACCACCATGAGCACCACCGTACCACTTTTCCAATGATTCCTTATCCAGAAAACATTCCGGTTTGATACCGTCAGCATAAAGCTTCTTACACTCCAGGCTCAATCGTGCCTGCTCGAACAACACATTGCCATTTTCTGTAAACACTGGCTTCAATCCGGTCTCTTTTACTTTATCTATATTACGTCCCGACTTAGAACCACAAATAGCGTGAATCTTCTTATTTTCTGCCCCTAAGAAAGAAAGAGTCAGGTGATCGTTCTTCTCTACAAATTCATACGTATACCGTTCGGGACGGATAAAAACGAAAGCAACAGGCTTGTTCCACAGCCAACCGATGCCACCCCAACTTGCTGTCATCGTGTTAAACTTCTCTTTTGTTCCGGCCGTAACCAGCATCCACTCTTTTCCAATCGCTTCGAAAAAGTTTTCTTTCAGGTCTTTTACTTCTAATTTCTTCATCTCTTTATTCGTTTCTAATTATTTCTGTTTTTTCAATTTTACAATCTCTCCCAAATAGGGAATCTCCACTGGAATCTTCCGTTTCTTTGCTTCTGCTGCAAAAACTTTCGGAGGATCGTGCAAAGGCTCGTCAGACAAGTCGAATGTGCCATAATGCATGGGAATGGTAAGACCTGCATTCATTTCTTCGGCAGCAGTCAAGGATTCGTATGGCGATATATGGTTGGGACGCATAAACCAGCGAGGTTTGTATGCACCGATACCTAACAAAGCATAATCCGGTGCTCCGAACAGATCGGGAATCTCACGAAAATGGCTGGAATAACCCGTATCACCACTATAATAAAGAGAAATCCCATTTCCTTGCAGCATAAAAGCTCCCCACAGTCGCTGACCGCCATCGCGTACGGAACGTTTGCTCCAGTGTTGTGCCGGCAGAAACGTGATCTTCAATCCTTCATCTTCCATTTGTTGATACCATCCGGCTTCAATCACTTTCATTTCAGGGAACCATCCCTGAATCAGTTCACCGGTTCCCAAGCCGCAGAAAAGTTTCATTTGCGGGTTGTTCTTCAGTAAGCGGGCTATACTCTGTTTATCCAAATGGTCGAAATGGTCATGACTGACAAGTAGATAATCAATCTCCGTAAATATATCAGGATTAGCAGGAAATTCGCTCTGTCTTTTCACAAAAGGAATACTGCCGAACACCGGATCGAACATGATTCACTTACCTGCTAATTGAAGAAAGAAAGAATTATGTCCGAGCCATATCAGAGAATCTCCTACCACCGCATCCAATGAGCGAAGATAACAAACTTTCGGGTCCCATTTCACCGTCTTCTTCTCTTTGCGTTGGGGATTGGGCGAAAGACGCCATTTCAACACGCTGCCCATCCCCGGACGGAAGCGATGCTGCCTGTTAAAAAAACGTCCGCGCACCATCGGATTTCCTCTCCAATAAGGATTGACTGTCGCTAAACGTTCGTTTCTCCTAAAACATATATGTTCACCCATTTTATTTCCTGAATACGTATTTACAAACTTACTAAAAAATCTCGATTTACGATGAATAAGGGAAAACAAAAAATGTACCCCGGACACACTATCGGGGTACATTTACTTATAAAAGAATAAATATTATCCTTTTTTAATAGAATGAGGCTTAGTTAACAGCAGTGTAGCCCATACAAAGGCAGTTGCCAGCCAAGAGCAGAAAGATTGATAACCATAATGACCGCACCCAATATCCATAAAATCAGTAACGACCATTTCAAACCTGTTCCCATTGGCGACCAATGGAATAGCTGGCGCAAGATAGTATACAAGAAAGCTCCTAATGGAATACCGATGAGGGCAACTCCGGCAATCGTACCCAATAATGTCATCATAGGAGAGACAGAGGCAACCGGCATCCAGTCGATGGCAGGCAACAACTCATAAAGTAAAGCTCCTCCACTGACTGCCACGGCAATTGCCGCAAATACCAACGCTACCAATACGACAGCCAATACGAACAAGACAGGGCAACAAAGAATGACAAGAGCTACCAGAAATATTTTAAAGAGAACAGCAGCAATGGAAACAAATACATCGCCTATCTTTTGAAGAAAGGTACGAGGTTTACCGGAGTTCACATAATTATTAACCCCATCTGCTACCCGTTCGAAGCCGTCTGTCACTGTTTTGCCAATATTCTCAATGGTTACCGCTTCTCCACGCATACTTAACTTTTCTGCGGCGGTACGAGCTTCCGGAATAACGAGCCATCCGATAATATAAAGGATAATCATCGGGCAATAAGGCACAAACACCAGAATAATCATCAGGATACGCACCAATGTGATATCCCAACCGAAGTAAGCTGCCAGTCCTGCTGCCACACCACCCAACAATTTATTATCCGGATCACGGAACCAGCGACGTTGGGCAGAGGTTTGCGTATTATTTTGATTAGCGGACGATGCTTGTTCCGTTCTTCTCTGTGAATCTGTATCCTCGTCAGCAATGCCAAAATCTTCCGGTTTGCCTACGCGGGCGATAATTTCTTCTACATCCGAAACTGTGATGACCTGTTTTCCTTCAGTTACTTTCTCGGCAAACAGTTCGGCAATACGCATCTCAATATCGTCTACAATTTCTTCCGCACCCTCCTGTTTACGAAAATAATGTTTCAAATTAGACAGATAATTGTCTAACAGTCGGTAGGCATCGTCATCTATATGATAAACTATTCCTCCTAAATTTATGGTCAATGTCTTTTTCATTTTTATTTCTTCTTTTTCGGATTATCTATTGGCTATATGATTCACTGTGTCGTTAAGTTCTTTCCAGGAAATTTCCAGTTCTCCCAAAAAGGTTTCTCCTTGTTCAGTGAGTTTATAGTACTTGCGGGGAGGTCCTTGGGTAGATTCCACCCATTCATAACTTAACAAGTCGTCATTTTTCAGACGGGTCAGCAACGGATACAAGGTGCCTTCCACTACAATCAGCTGGGCTTCTTTCAATTTCTGAATAATATCAGAAGCATAGGCAGGCTCTTTGTGCAGCAAAAGCATGATGCAATATTCAAGCATGCCTTTCCTCATCTGTGATTTTACATTGTCTACTTTCATTATTCACTTCTTTTAGATGGCACAAATATATGCATTACCCAAGTACCTTGCATTACAAAGTACTATAAATTAATAATAATTAAAACATTAGAGAGTGCTTACCTTATTATAAAAAGAAATAATGGCTATATTTGTGCCCGTTAAACCATAAAATAGAAAGTACGTATGTTTACAATTCGAAAAGCAACGGTAGCCGATTGCGAGCTTATTCATATGATGGCAAAGGAGGTATTCCCCGCCACCTACAAGGATATTTTATCTCCTGAACAACTGGATTATATGATGGACTGGATGTATGCTCCTTCCAATGTGCGCAAGCAAATGGAGGAAGAAGGGCATGTGTATTCCATCGCCTATAAAGAGAATGAACCATGCGGATACGTCTCTGTGCAGCAACAGGAAAAAGATGTATTCCATCTTCAGAAAATCTATGTTCTCCCCCGCTTTCAGGGTACGCATTGCGGCAGTTTCTTATTTAAGGAAGCAATCAAATGCATCAAGGAGATGCACCCGGAACCTTGTCTGATGGAACTTAACGTGAATCGTAACAATAAAGCCTTGCAGTTTTACGAATACATGGGAATGAGAAAGTTACGGGAAGGTGATTTCCCGATTGGCAACGGGTATTATATGAATGATTATATTATGGGATTGGATATTTAATAAACCAAAATGCCCCGGAACAAGTATCGTGAATGTTCCGGGGCATTTTGTTATTTAGTCAATGACGGGATTCTATTTCGCTACGCGTTCCAACCATTTTACCATTGAAAGCATTACAATCATAGAAGCACCTGTTGCGCCTACAAATACTAACCAGCAAGCCCAGATAGGAACAGTGGTATAAAGAATACCACCGATAAACAGCAGTGAATTACCCACAGCTGTTGCAGCCAACCAGCAACCTTGCATTAATCCCTGCAAATGAGGAGGAGCCACCTTAGATACAAACGATAATCCCAGAGGAGAAATGAACAATTCGGCAACTGTAAGGATGAAATACAGACCGATCATAATCCACGGAGTCACACGAATAGCATTTATTTCAGCAGCACTCATAGTACCCAACACCTCTTTCGAAGGCAATGTAAAGGAGAATACCATCAAGAATACATACGCTAATGCGGCAATACCCATACCGATGGCAATCTTCATCGGGGTAGAAGGTTCTTTACCATTCTTTTTCATTGAGCCGAACATCCACATGATAAATGGAGTCAGGAATACAACGAAGAACGGATTAACGCTCTGGAATATTTCAGCTCCCTTGATCTGCGTAAAACCTAAGTCGATATTAATAACACTCAAATCCACATAGTCACGGGCAAAATAAGTCAAAGAATAACCATTCTGGTGGAAAGATAACCAGAAGAAAATAACAACACCGAATACTGCAAACAAAGCATAGATACGTTGTTTGATTTCAGTAGCGCTCATTTGGATTTCTTCCTTATTCACAGTCGCAGTACCTTTACTGGTTTCCAATTTAGTCGCAGGATCCGGGAAGCGTTTCTTATTTGCCATATAAATAATCAGCGAAACAAGCATAGCACCAATAGCAGCCATAAAAGCATACTGAAAACCACGGTTAAATACATCAAGGTAGTTATTAACAAACATACCCATATCTGTTACAGGAGTCCCGTCAAGAACAACACTCTTAGCCAAAGTTGTCAGATTCTCCATTGCTTGTGGAGCCATATCATTTCCTTTTTCTAAATATTGATGGCACAATTCAGGTAAAGTGGCATCATAATCAAAATTGTTCACCTTCAGCCACCAGTTGCGCACACCAATAGCAATAAACGGTGCAAAAACAGCCCCAATATTGATAAACATATAAAATATCTGGAAACCGGCATCACGTAGGTTTGAATATTTAGGGTCATCGTACATCTGGCCTACCAAAGCCTGCAGATTTCCTTTAAATAAACCATTACCAAAAGCAATCACCAAAAGTCCGAAACAGGTTAATCCCAAGTAAAGAGCCATACTAGGAACAGGGGTCGGAGTAGGAATGGCAATAATCAAATAACCGATAGCCATTAATATCAGCCCTACTAAAATAGTGCCTTTAAAATTTTTCGTCTTATCAGCAATAACACCTCCCGCCAAAGCTAAAATATAAATGGAAGCATAGAACGCGGAATAAATGTATCCGGTAGTTGTCTCGGACAATCCAAATTTCGCTGAAATAAACAATGTCAAAATCGCCATCATAATATAGAAGCCAAAACGCTCTCCCATATTAGCTAAAGCTGCAGCAATCAGACCTTTAGGGTGTTTACTGAACATAGATATAAGTTTTTAGAATTAATAAATGATTGATTTAAATAAATATTTCTTGCAAATATATACTTTTTCTTGAGTTTTTGCACAATGATTTGTTAAACTACTCCTCAAATAAACGACAAATTTCTGCTCTGGATTCACGAATCAAATCTTCCGGAGCTATTTTTATCTGAAGTCCCCGTACCCCGGCACTTACATAAATATACGGAAATTCCCGGCTGGTTTCATGGATATAAGTAGGAAAATGTTTCTTCATGCCGATAGGCGAACAACCTCCCCGGATATATCCGGTAAGTGGCAGAAGTTCTTTTACGGGAATCAAATCACACTTCTTATTACCCGATGCTTTAGCTGCCAGTTTCAAGTCAACTTCATGTTCTCCCGGAATGACACAGACAAAATATCCGCTTTTATCGCCATGCAGGACAAGAGTCTTAAACACTTGCTCAATGTTTTCTCCTAAATCTGCTGCTACATGAACAGCACTTAAGTCGTTTTCATCCACTTCGTAGGGAATCAGTTCATAGGCTATCTTAGCCTTATCTAACAGCCGTGCGGCATTTGTTTTATTGATTTTCATTTTCGTTGTATTTATACTTTCTATATCTGATAAATAAAGAATTAGCGGGAGACAAAGTCCTCCATGACTTTTATTAAGACACGGATTACACGGCTCTAATTAAATAAAAACCATGTAATCCGCGCCTTAATTAATATGATTAGAGATAGTTGACTTTATTGGGGGAACGCCCTCACTCTATGCTTCAAATTAGAGCCCCAGCTCTTCGCGAAGAAACTTAGGTGTATATCCCTTAGGGCTCTTCGCAACCTCTTCCGGTGTTCCGTAACTAAGGAGTTCTCCCCCGCCCTTACCCCCTTCAGGGCCCATATCGATAATATAATCCGCCATTTTAATCACATCCAGATTGTGTTCGATGACAATAACCGTATTCCCTTTATCTACAAGCTTATTCAGTACTCCCATCAGTACACGGATATCTTCAAAATGAAGTCCGGTAGTCGGTTCATCAAGGATGTAAAGGGTCTTGCCTGTATCTCTTTTCGACAGTTCCGTTGCCAGTTTCACACGCTGGCTTTCTCCACCGGAAAGTGTGGTAGAAGATTGTCCCAACTTTATATATCCGAGTCCGACATCCTGCAATACTTTTATCTTATTCAAGATTTGCGGAACGTTTTCAAAGAATTCCACGGCACGGTTGATTGTCATGTCCAATACATCGGCAATCGATTTTCCCTTGAAACGTACTTCCAGTGTTTCCCGGTTATAACGTTTGCCGTGACATACTTCACAAGGCACATATACGTCAGGAAGGAAATTCATTTCAATTGTCTTATAACCATTTCCCGTACAGGCTTCACAACGTCCGCCTGAAACATTAAAGGAGAAACGTCCCGGTTTATAACCACGAATCTTAGCTTCCGGCAGACCCACAAACAGGTTACGGATATCAGAAAACACACCGGTATAAGTCGCAGGATTGGAGCGTGGCGTACGTCCCAAAGGTGATTGATCGACATTCACTACCTTATCGATGTTTTCCAATCCTTCAATCGAATCGTATTCCAAAGGATCCTGCAAAGAACGGTAGAACTTCTGCGACAGAATCGGTTGCAGAGTTTCATTAATCAAAGTAGATTTTCCGCTTCCCGATACACCTGTCACGCAAATTAGTTTACCTAACGGAAACTCTACATCGACATTCTTCAGGTTATTCCCTTTTGCTCCTTTCAGCCAGATAGATTTCCCGTTTCCTTTTCTACGCTTGGCGGGGATTTCTATCTTCATCTTTCCATTCAGGTATTGCGAAGTCATCGTATCGGTCTTCAGCATCTCCTGGGGAGTTCCTGCAAAAACAACCTCTCCACCGAGACGTCCGGCTTTTGGTCCCATATCGATGACATAGTCAGCAGCCAGCATCATATCCTTATCATGTTCCACCACAATCACGGAGTTTCCCATGTCACGGAGTTCTTTCAAGGAGTTGATAAGACGTAAATTATCACGCTGATGCAGACCGATACTCGGCTCGTCGAGAATATAAAGCACATTCACCAATTGAGAACCAATTTGTGTAGCCAAACGGATACGCTGGCTCTCACCACCGGAAAGGCTGACAGAACTACGGTTCAACGCCAGATAATCCAAACCGACATCCAGCAGGAACTTCAAACGCGTACGAATCTCTTTCAGAATCTCTACTGATATTTTCTTCTGCTTATCGGAAAGGAACTCATCTACCTTCATCAACCAGTCATACAGCTCGTTGATGTCCATGTTTGCCAATTCATTAATATTCTTATCGTGAATGCGGAAATGCAGAGCTTCCTTATTCAGGCGAGCCCCTTTACATTCAGGACAAACCGTTGTTTTGGCAAATTGTTCCGCCCATTTCTGCGCTGTCGCAGAAGCATCTTTCTCCTGCAACATCTGAATATACTTCACCACTCCTTCATAGGTAACAAAGTAATCAGATGAAGTGCCGATCAGCGAACTCTTGATTTTAATCCGTTCGTCAAAGCCATACAACACTTCATCAATCGCATCGTCCGGCAACTCCTTAACCGGTGTTTTCAACGTTACATCGTACTTCTCAAGCAAAGCACCGATTTGCCAGAAAATCATCGCATTCTTATATTTTCCCAAAGGAGCTATCGCACCTTCGTAAATGGAAAGTTCACGATCGGGAATCACTTTGTCCACGTCAATCTGATTGACTACTCCCAACCCTTTACACTTCGGACACGCTCCTTGCGGTGAATTGAATGAGAAGTTATGCGGAGCCGGTTCACGATAAGACAACCCGGTGACAGGACACATGAGCCGCTTACTATAATGTCGGATACTTTCGGACTGGGCATCCAGAATCATCATCAGCCCGTCTCCCTGACGCATGGCAGTTGCCACACTCTGTTTCAGACGCCGGTCGTCTTTCTCTGCAACCACTAATTTATCGATAACCACTTCTACATCGTGGTTCTTATAACGGTCGAGCTTCATACCATGCGTGATTTCACTCACTTCTCCGTCTACTCGTACATATAAATATCCTTTTTTACGTATCTGTTCAAAAAGTTCTCTATAATGTCCTTTACGTGAACGTACCAATGGCGCCAGCAGATATATTTTCTTTCCTTTATAATCTTTCAGAATCAAATCCAGAATCTGCTCTTCGGTGTATTTCACCATTTCTTCCCCCGACAGATACGAATAGGCGATTCCCGCACGGGCATACAACAAACGGAGATAATCGTAGATCTCGGTAGTTGTTCCTACGGTAGAACGGGGATTTTTATTCGTTGTTTTCTGTTCAATGGAGATAACCGGGCTCAAGCCTGTTATTTTATCAACATCCGGACGTTCCAGATTGCCCAGGAAATTGCGGGCATAGGCTGAAAAAGTTTCGATATAGCGGCGCTGTCCTTCGGCAAAAATCGTATCGAAGGCTAAAGAAGATTTTCCACTACCGCTCAATCCGGTGATAACAGTCAAGCTATTACGGGGAATCTCGGCATCA
>ENA-OPSF01002709-OPSF01002709.1-human-gut-metagenome-genome-assembly--contig:-NODE-2709-length-10357-cov-2.561833_pt1 | contig 10357 bp, 8 predicted proteins | sample MGYA00241452_ERZ501896 | MGnify/ENA primary metagenome ERZ501896 (study PRJEB25962, sample SAMEA2042111) | human gut metagenome | biome: human gut; feature: human-associated habitat; material: faeces... | reverse complement strand
TACCCGCTTTAAAGTCAAGCTGCTCTATCAAATTCCTTCATATACTTTATCACAACAAATATGCATAACAATGCCGCCACTACTGCTATCATGCCACCAGCAATTCCGATATAGGAAATGGACAGATGGGTACAAATACTTCCTCCAATCCATGTCCCGCTTCCGATTCCAAGATTATAGATTCCGGAATAGATTGCCATTGCTACAGAGGAAGCCGCTGCCGGTGCATAAGTAATAATTTCTGATTGAAATGTCACGTTAAATGCCATAACTGCCATACCCCAGAATGCACATAATAAAACAACCGCCATATGTGCTTTTGATATCGGATATAATAAAAGTAATGCTGCCGCCACACTGATCATTACCAGTTTTACGAAAAGATATTTATTCTTGTCATAATAATGGGAAAATAAAAAACTTCCCAAAAGACCTGCTGCACCAAATATAGTAAGTGTTGTTGTAACCCAGTTATCAGAAAGACCAGCCACCTTCTGTAAGAATGGTTCAATATAACTATATCCCGTATAATACGATGTGGCAAATAAAAAGGTAACAAGAAAAATTCCCATCAGCGTTTTATTTTTAAAGATTTCCGGCATCTGTTTTATGGAGAAAGACTCTCCGCCCGGCACTTTCGGGAATACAAAAATCAGGTAAGCGGTTGTGATAAAAGCAATGATTCCTACACAGAAAAATGCCATATTCCAGCCCATATGAAGTCCGATAATTCTTCCTAGCGGAAGTCCAAGAATCATCGCAATTGAGGTTCCGGTTACTACCATACTAAGTGCAAGTGAACGAAACTTTTCTGACACAACACTGACTGCTGCCGGTGATGCGATCGACCAGAATACTGAATGTGTACACGCTACGCCAATACGTGATATCATTAACATTCCATATGAAGCAGAAAAAGCGGACAGCATCTGGAAGATTCCAAAAAGTGCAATCGTTCCTAACAAAAGTCTTTTAAAATCAATCTTATTCAATAGAAGCATCAACGGCAGAGACAGTAACATAACGATCCATGAATATACTGTAATCAGTACCCCCGCATGTGCCTCTGTAATATGAAAGCTGTCGGCAATATCTGTCAACAAACCAATCGGCATAAACTCTGATGTGTTAAATATGAATGCTGAGACTGTGATACCAAGCAGTGGCAGCCATTCTTTAAGTGTCATTTTACTTTGCATAATAATTCCTTTCTAAATAGTAATTTGCCGCAGCCAAAGACAGTCTTCTGAAAGATAAATAAAGCATATTTGTGGCCTCGGAACAAGGTTTGAACATTCGCGCGTCCAAGCGAACATTCAAACCACAGCGACTAAAGTCACAAATATGCTTTATTTATCTTTCAGAGGACATCTCCCCTTGCCTGTAGTAAATATTATTTATTCTGCAGAGCCTTTGTTACCAAAGCAGCGATTTCATCCACCTTCCACGCTGGCTGTGTAGATGCAGAAATCTTATTGCCTCTCTCCCAGATTCCCTGAGCAGATGCAGATTCTTTTGGTTTATACTCTTCGCTGTCATCTTTCCATGCTGGCTGTGTGGAACTGGATACTGTTGTTGGCTTTGGCAGTGGTTTGTTATAGAACTCAAGGTTCTCTGTTAATTCTTTCTTTACCAGAGCTGTGATTGCATCAAGATTCCATACTTTCTTTGTCTCAGCAGAAAGTCCACCTGGTGTATCTGTCACATCCCATGCGCCCTGTGTACCTGCTGCCGGTTTACGAGGAGCTTCGTCTTCGTCTTTCTTCCATGCTGGCTGTGTAGAACTGGAAATTGTTGTTGGTGCAGGAATTGGCTTATTAGAAAATGCAACTTTTACGTTGCTGGCTTCTAATGCCTTTGTTACAAGTGCTGCGATTTCCTGTACATTCCATTTCTCCTTTGCTAAAGAAGAAACACCGCCCGGTGTATTTGTGCTGTCCCATGCTCCCTGTGTTGCTGCAGATGCTTTCGGAGCCATGTCTTTTGACCAGGATGCTGAAGTTGCTGTAGAAGCTTTTGTTGGCTTTGGACGTGCAACATTAGAAAATGCTAACTGGTTCTCTTTGAGAATCTCCATTACCTGGCTATGAATCAGCTCCTGTCTCTTGTTATCTATCATGTCTTTCTACCCCTTTCCCAATATGTATACTTTGGTTTTCTGGTTATGGTGACATCCTCCCCACCTATAGAGGTCGGTTCTCGTTCGATAGCACCGTTGTGCTAAGCATAAGCGAGCTACCCCCGTGTTGTCCCACGGTTGTGTTATGTTATATAAACTGCGGCTATTCAAAGCAAAAAATAAGCATCGCAAATGCGATTCCATGAATTATTTCTGAATAGTCATATTTATTTTATTATAGCACTAATCTAAAGAGAGGATATATGAAAATTGCTGTCTTATTACTGAAATATATTGACTCTTTGCACAGCAGTTTCTTTGATAGTATTACTTATTGCGAACTTACAGTATATTTCCATTATTTGTCTTTTTCTGATAACAAATCTATGATTTCCTCTCGGATTAAATAATGTTCTGCTGTCTCCTTGCCTTCTATAATATCCTCTGCCAGTTTTGCCTTCTTTTCCTGCAAATGAATAATTTTTTCTTCTATCGTGTCTCTGGCAACCAATTTGAGGACATTCACTACATTTTTTGCCCGATACGATGTGTTCTGTCTGTAGCCTAATTCTGTGCTGCTACATTCCACCGAGAACAGAAGTATTTCTCATACTTTTACTCTGAACTTTTTCACTGTGATAGCAAAATTATTGTTCTTTAAAGAAATGATAATTCTTCTACAGTGGCGTCTGCCTTGCCTGTGGCAAATCAGAATATATTATTGCATGATTCCCCACAATTTTCTTACTTTCATACATTGCCGCATCCGCCTCACGATATAGCGTATCAAAAGTTGCTCTATCTTTATCCGAACATAAAGAAGCTCCCAGACTCACATTAATTTTCTCTCCCTGCATTTCCGGTATGGAAATCTTATCTATTTGCGTAAATAAACGTTTGAAAAATGATTCCGCTTGTGCTTTATCTGGCATTCCTGGAAGATACATCGCAAATTCATCACCTCCAAGCCGCATGACAATATCATTCTCACGGCAGGCTCGCTGAAGGACTGCTGAAAGCTTAATGAGAACGGTATCTCCAACGGCATGTCCATATGTGTCATTGATTTTTTTGAATTTATCACAGTCTAAAAGGCAGAACAGGCCACCTTTCTTTTTTTCGAGGAATTCTGTAATCTTTCGCTCCCCGCTTCCACGGTTATTAATACCGGTCATGGAATCTGTTTCAGAAAGATACAGCAGCTTTTTCTCCCGGCGTTTCTGTTCGTCAATCACTTCCACACAGTAAAGAACATGCCACAGACGGCCTTTTTCATCGCTATCTACTTTGATAAAGCGCTCGCGGCACCATCCGGAAACTGTACCTATAAATTCATGAACGATTGTGTTTGTTTCCATTAATCGTCTGTCTAATGTTGATAAGTCCACAAACTCCAGTACACTTGATAAATACATTTCTGTACAGAAGTATTTCATAGTTGTATATACTCTTTTTGAAAAATTCTCCTGATCAAGCTCTTCACATTCTTTTTCTACATGTTTTACATTTTTTATCTGCTCATACTTTCCTGTTTTTATATCAATTAAATGCATACATAAATAAATCTCAGAAAGTGCTGAGTAGCTGCTCATACTTGCGTTATATTGCTCTTTTTGAAATGTATTTCTTATTTTTAAAAGAGAAATCAGCATGGTTCCGATCATATCTAAAAACATTGTTAATGCATTGTAATCTACAGCCGGTGGATTATCTACACCGAAAAATCCCTTTATCTGCCCTTTATGGCATAATGGGCTGGCAACTACTTTACAAACATTCTGGTACTTAAGCATATTGTAAGATACCTGATGTACTCCTTTTAATTCTTCAACATCAGAAATAATAACACTTTTTCCCTCATCAAAAGTATCATACCACCAATCAATTACTTCCATATTCACACCCTGCAAATGCTCAATCTGCGGAGTAATTCCTTCTGCACACCATTCATAAGTATTATTTGTTACATGATGCTCCTCGTCATCCTCAAAAATATAAATTCTGTCAGACCCGATATGTTTTCCAAAAAAACTGATAAATTCATTAATTTGTCCCTCGGGAGTATCGTATTCAAGTGCTGAACGCAGTGCCTCATTAATAATTGTTTCGTATTTCTTGATTGACTTCATATATTCCGCCCCTCCCATGATACTTTTGTAAATATTTTTTCTTGATCTACATATATCTTTTCTTAGGTACGCCTGCCAGAAAATCTTTTAAGAATATTCTTGTTCAATTCCTCTGTTTTATCATAAGATGTGTCTATAGCAATTAAAAATACTACTATAATTAAAAAGACAAAAAACAATATATCCTATCATAGTTTCTGGATAATTTTTCATTCTTATCTTATTTTCTCTATAAAGGTCCTAATAATATAGTATAAAAAACTATTTACCTAAAGTATATTTAAAAAATGCTTTCCAGTCTTTTTTAATGCAGACACTCTCTATATTATAGCAAATATAGCAAAATTATTCATCTACTCTTTTCAAAGCACAAACACTCTCCACATGAACCGAGTGGCTGAACTGATCTACCACGGATACCTTCTCCAAGGTATATTTTTCCTCACACAGTATCTTTAAATCTCTTGCTAATGTTGCCGGGTCGCAGCTTACATAGACAATGCGCTTCGGTGCCATATCGAGCATTGTGTTTAAGAGTATCGCATCACAGCCCTTTCTTGGTGGATCAACAACGATGACATCTGGATGAATCCCAGTCTTTTCATACTGTGCAGGTACGACTTCTTCTGCCTTTCCAACGAAAAATTCAACATTATCCATATGATTTAATGCGGCATTTCTCCTTGCATCATCAATGGCTTCTTTAATGATTTCTACACCGTAAACCTGCTTTGCTTTCTGCGCCAAAAAGAGGGAAATAGTTCCGATTCCGCAGTATAAATCCCACACAAGTTCCTGCCCTTTCAGCTCAGCGTACTCTAATGCTTTAGAATAAAGAACCTTTGTCTGCTGTGGGTTTACCTGATAGAAAGAAAGCGGCCCAATCTGGTATTTAATATTACCGATATAATCTTCAATATAATCCTGGCCCCATACAGTCTCACAGCGAAGTCCCAAAATTTTATTTGTCTTATCAGTATTCGTGTTTACGATAATACTTGTCATTCCCTCGATTGTTTTTAAGTCATCTACAAGTTTATCAATATGTTTCAACTGCTTTTTCGTACCATTTACAATAAGACATACCATAATCTCGCCAGTAGTAAATCCTATGCGGGTTAAAATATGGCGCACCAAACCACTGTGATTTTTCTCATCATATGCAGAAATCTTATTTTCTTTCATATAAGTAAGAACTTTTTCAACAATCGGGTGGGTTACTTCTGCCTGAATCGCACAATTTGTATTGGCCACGATGGAGTGGGTACGGCCCGCATAAAATCCGGCAACAAGGTTCCCCTCTTTGTCATAACCGACAGGAAACTGTGCCTTATTGCGGTAATGCCACGGTTCTTCCATTCCGTATACTGGCTCCATCTTCTGCTCAATATCTTCTTTTCCAAAACCGCCGATACGCATCAGGCAGCCTTCTACAAGACTCTTTTTAAAAGAAAGCTGTTTCTCATAAGAAATCTGCTGTAACTTACAACCTCCACACTGTCTTGCGACCGGACATGGCGGGGTTACTCTGTCTCTTGATGGTGTTACGATTTCTACCAGACGGGCATAACCGTAATTCTTTTTTAATTTTGTTATGGAAACTCTCACTTCATCACCGATTACCGTGTCTTTAACAAAGAAAGGGAAGCCCTGGTACTTGCCAAGACCTTCCCCTTCCTTTGTAAAATCTTCGATTGTAAGTGAAATTTCCTGATTCTTTTTCAAATTCAACTTCTGTTCTGATTTCACTTTATTATTCAATCCTTTTCTCCTAAATGACTTGTCGCTCTGATATTGCTTTCAAATAATTTATTGTAACCTTTCCACTCACCGCTCTGACGGCTCTCTTCTGCAAGTGCTTCAATAAACGTCTCCATCTTTGCATCAGTATTATCTGCAAAATTAAGAGCTAATGCCTCAATTAATGCCGGCTTCTTAGGGGAACCGTATTCTAACTCACCGTGATGTGCTAAGATACAGTGCTTTAATTCATTCGCCAGCTTCGCTGGGAAACCATTAATATTTCTAATCTTCTCATCAATCATCATCGTTCCCATTACGATATGGCCGACCAGCTGTCCAACATCTGTATAATCGTTCTCCGGGAAATCAGAAAGCTCATCAATCTTTCCGATATCATGACAGATTGCTGCTGTAATAAGTAAATCTTTATTCAAAACCGGATACTGCGTACAATAAAAATCACACAGTTTCGTTACGCTTAATGTATGCTCTAACAGACCGCCCATAAATCCATGATGTACTCTTTTCGCTGCGGAATGTGCCTTGAACTTGGCTGCAAATTCCTTATCTCCAAAGAAAGCAACTAATAGCTGTCTTAAATAAATGTTCTGTACATGATTCACATAAGAAGATAATTCCTTAAACATTCCGTCAATACTCTTGCTGGAACATGGGATATAATCCTCCATTGCAAATTCGCCCTCTCTGGCTTTACGCAGTCTTCTGACATTGAGCTGCGGACTGCCCTGAAAGCTTGTGACATTACCCTCTACACGGATGTAATCCATCTGTTCAAAATTCTCGATTCCATTATTCAAATCCCAGATTTTTGTGTCAATGACACCAGTCTTATCCTGCAAAATCATGGAATAATAAGTCTTTCCCGCTTTTGTCTTCGCAATATTTTTTACTTTACAAAGGTACACTTCAGAGACATTATCTCCTTCTCTGAGTTCATTAATATAACGCATATACGTTTCCTTTCTAATCCATCTCTTTAATTACTTCACATATTATAGCTTAAATTTAATAGGCTGACAACCAAGAAAATGCTCTATTTCGCAGATTTTTCCGCATTTTTAAAGGCTTTACGCCCCGTCTTCATTGACAAATGAAGTATTTCATGTCACAATTACTTTTGCATTAAATTAAGGAAAGGAATAGTCCGGCACAGTATCGGACTGTAGGTAAGCATTATGATTAGAAAACACATTATTGCACACGGCCGCGTACAGGGCGTTGGTCTTCGCTTTACAGTAACCGGTTTTGCAAAAAAGTACAATGTGACGGGTTGGGTCCGCAATCTCTATGATGGTACGGTAGAGATGGAAGTCCAGGGACTAGACCACCGTGTGGAACTCTTTTTACAGGAGTTATCCTCTGATCGGCCAGGTGGGAATCGCTTCATCCGCATTGACAAATTGGACATTACAAATATTCCTTCTGTAAATGTAGCAGATGAAAAGGGCTTTCGGGCTCGCTACTAACAAGTTAATCTAATATTATCAATATATGAAAATCTTATTCAATCATAACTTACGCAGTAAAACTATGTACAAACTATATACTATCTGGATTATTTCTCTTTACATAGCTCTGCAATACGTTTTCCTGCATAATGCATCCATCACAAATTAAGATGCATATCAAGATTGAACTTAAATTTTTGAGAGGATTTTATTTATGAATACAAAGGCACTAATCACATTAGAATATGATAAAATCATTAAAAAGCTGGAGACTTTTGCTTCTTCGACCATGGGAAAGGCACTCTGTAAAGACCTGCTTCCCTCCTCTGATTACGAAGAAATCTTGTCAGCACAGACAGAAACAAAAGATGCACTGACCCGGCTTTATAAGACGGGTTATCTTTCTTTTCAGGGACTTTCTGATATCCGTCCACATTTAAGATTATTAGAAATTGATTCCACATTAAATACAAAGGAGCTTCTCGACATTGCCCGTCTTCTTTCTATTACAGCACAGGCTGTAGAATACGGCGATACGGAAGATGACATAATGGCATATGACTCCTTAAACAGCTATTTTGGAGAACTTGATTCATTAGAATTCCTTTACCAGAGAATTACACAGTGTATTTTATCTGAGGATGAGATCAGTGATGATGCCTCTTCCGCATTAAAAGACATTCGCCGCGAAATCAAACAGACAAATATCTCCATCCACAATAAGCTGACTTCTGTTATCAACTCACAAAATAACAAGACAATGCTTCAGGATGCGCTGATTACCGTCCGTAATGGCCGTTACTGTGTTCCTGTAAAAACAGAATATCGTAACGCCTTTCCGGGTATGATTCACGATCAGTCTTCTTCCGGTTCTACACTTTTCATCGAGCCGATGGCCGTTGTCCAGTTAAACAACCATTTGAAAGAATTAGATATTAAAGAAAAAATGGAAATCGAAAAGATTCTCCAGTCTTTAAGCGCACAGGCTGCTTCCTGCAGCCGTGAATTAGAGGAAAATCAGAAGATTCTGACAAAGCTTGATTTCATTTTCGCAAAGGCAAAATATGCAAAAGAATATCAGGGAACCGAACCGATTTTCAATACAGACGGAATTGTAGATATCAAGCAGGGCCGTCATCCATTACTTGACCCGAAAAAAGTCGTTCCAATCCATATTTATATTGGCGAGGACTTTAATATGCTTCTGCTCACCGGACCAAATACTGGTGGTAAGACCGTTTCCTTAAAAACAGTCGGTCTCTTCCAGCTTATGGGACAGGCAGGACTCCACATTCCTGCATTTCAGGGTTCCCGCCTTGCTGTATTTTCTGATATTTTTGCAGATATCGGAGATGAGCAGAGTATTGAGATGAACTTATCCACATTTTCATCTCATATGACGAACCTTGTCCACATTTTAGACGAAGCTGACCCCAATTCTCTCGTTTTACTCGATGAGTTATGTGGAGGAACTGACCCGACAGAAGGTGCGGCACTTGCCATTGCCATCTTAGATGACCTGCATACAGGAAAGATTCGTACAGTTGCAACAACACATTACGCTGAGCTAAAAATGTACGCAATGGACACACCTGGCGTAGAGAATGCCTGCTGTGAATTCGACCTTGAGACTCTTTCTCCAACTTACCGCCTTTTAATCGGTATTCCTGGAAAGAGTAATGCATTTGCGATTTCCACGAAACTCGGTCTTGGTGAAGATATCATCGAGGACGCTAAGGGACGGATCAGTGAAAATGACATGAATTTTGAGGATCTTTTAGCTGACCTTGAAAAGAGCCGTATCACGATTGAAAAAGAACAGCTTGAGATCAATCAGTATAAAGAGGAAATCCAGAAACTAAAAGAACAGCTCGAACAGAAACAGGAACGCTTAGACGCAAGCCGTGACAAGATCCTGCGCGAAGCAAATGAGCAGGCTTACAATATCATCAAAGAAGCCAAAGATCTTGCTGATGAAACGATCCGCAATTTCAATAAATACGGCACCGCACACGCTCCGGTCAGCGAAATGGAAAAAGAACGTACCAAACTGCGCGATAAGATGAACAACGCACAGAAAAAAATGTCTGACCAGAAAAAGAATGCTGCGCCGAACCATAAGATTCCAAAGAAACTTCGCATTGGCGACCGCGTCAAAGTCATCAGCATGAACTTAAACGGAACCGTGCATTCCCTGCCAAACGCAAAGGGTGACCTTTATGTACAGATGGGAATTTTGCGCTCCCTTGTCAACATCAACGACCTGATCCTGTTAGAGGAAGAAACTTCTCCGACCAGCAAAAAATACGGCCGTACCGGTGCCGGCAAGATCAAGATGAGCAAATCCGCATCCGTCTCCACAGAGATCAACCTGATCGGCAAGACCACCGACGAGGCGATCGCTCTTTTAGATAAATATTTAGATGATGCCTACCTTGCACATATTCCGTCTGTCCGCATCGTCCACGGCAAGGGAACCGGTGCACTGCGCAATGCCGTGCAGGCGCATTTAAAACGGCTAAAATATGTGAAATCATTCCACCTCGGCGAATATGGCGAAGGTGATGCCGGCGTAACGATTGCCGAATTTAAAGACTGATTTCAGACAAAAAGTAATTTCAGTAAGACAGATTTTATCCCATGCACAAAGCACTGCCGAAGCAATACCATTTCGTCTGATTTACAAACAGAATAACAACTAACAGGAGGTAATTTTATGGCAGCAAAACAAAAAATACTGATCGTCGATGATGATAATAATATTGCAGAACTGATCTCTCTTTATCTTACGAAAGAGTGTTTTGATACAAAAATCGTAAATGACGGGGAGGAAGCCTTAAAAGCATTTGAGCAGTACAGCCCGAACCTGATTCTTCTTGATCTGATGCTTCCGGGCA
>ENA-OPSF01002706-OPSF01002706.1-human-gut-metagenome-genome-assembly--contig:-NODE-2706-length-10361-cov-2.780710_pt1 | contig 10361 bp, 7 predicted proteins | sample MGYA00241452_ERZ501896 | MGnify/ENA primary metagenome ERZ501896 (study PRJEB25962, sample SAMEA2042111) | human gut metagenome | biome: human gut; feature: human-associated habitat; material: faeces... | reverse complement strand
ACTGGGAGACCGTCTGGATAATTTTCCGGCACAGCTTTCCGGAGGAGAACAGCAGAGAGTGTCCATAGCAAGAGCATTGGCAAAAAATCCGAAGCTTTTGCTGTGTGACGAGCCTACGGGAGCTTTGGATTACAATACAGGAAAGGCGATTTTAAAGCTTTTGCAGGATACCTGCCGCCAAAAGGGAATGACTGTTATTGTCATTACGCATAATTCAGCCATTGCACCTATGGCAGACAGGATTATACAAATCAAGAACGGAAGGGTGTCCGGTATGGAATTAAATCCAAATCCTGTTCCGGTAGAAACCATTGAATGGTAGGTGGTGAGCGGACATGAAAAAAAGAGCAATAAGAAAAGACTTTTATGTAGAAATACGAAAAAGTCTGGGAAGATTTTTATCGATTTTCTTTATTGTAGCAATGGGAGTTGCGTTTTTTTCCGGTATTCGGGCAGGAGAACCGGATATGCGTTTCTCCGGTGACGCATATTTTGACAGAAATAATGTAATGGATCTTCGTGTGATAGGAACTTTAGGTCTGACAGAAAAAGATGTAGAAGCATTGAAAAAGACAGAAGGCGTGGAGGCAGCAGAGCCGGGATATTCGGCAGACATGCTGTTAAATGTGGAAGGAAACTACAAAGTCCTTCATGTCGCTTCTGTTTTAAAGGATATGAATAAATATACCGTAGAAGAGGGAAGAATGCCTGAGAAATCGGGGGAATGTTTTATGGACGGAGACTTTTTAAAGGCTCACGGCTTTCAAATCGGAGATAAGATTACTCTTTCCAGCGGTACAAAAGATGCCGTTACCGACACTTTAAAAACAGACACTTTTGAAATCGTAGGAAGCGGCAGCAGCTCCATGTATTTTACTTATGCCAGAGGCAGCAGTACCGTGGGAAACGGTGAAGTCAGCGGCTTTATCGGTGTCCTTCCGGAGGATTTTGGGTTGGAGGCATATACGGAATGTTATGTGTCTGTAAAAGATGCAAAAGCGTTGACAGCTTTTACTTCCCAATATGATGCAAAGGTAGAAAAGGTACAGGAAAATATTGAAGAAATTGCTGACGAACAGGGAAAACGAAGGGTTGATGAAATTCGTGAAGAAGCAGAAGCAGAGCTTGCCGATGCACAGGCAGAACTAGATAAAGGAAAGAAGGAAGCAGAAGAAAAGCTTACGGATGCCAAAAAACAGATTGATGATGGAGAAAAACAGCTTCAGGAAGGAAAAGAACAGCTAAAGAAGGCAAACGATGAGCTTCAAAGCGGAAAAAATAAGCTGTATGCCAGTCAAAAAGAGGTAGATGCAGCCAAAAAAGAAATTTCTGACGGCTGGAGTCAGTATAATACAGCCAAAAAAGAATTTGACGCACAGGAAGCAGCTTTTAAAGAGCAATATGATACAGGAATGGCAGAAATTGCCAAGGGAGAAGAAGAGCTTGCGAAAGCTTGGGATGACTTTAACAGTCAGAAAGCGGAATATGACAGTGGCGTTACAGCTCTTGCACAGGCGAAGGAGTTACTTGCGAAGCTTTTGGCAAGCTTGGAAAGCGGAATGTTGCCACCGGAGCAAATCCCTCAGATACAGGCACAGGCAGATGCGTTAAAAGCAGAGATTGCAGAAAAAGAGCCTGTTTTGCAGGCGGCAGGAGCGCAGATAGCGGCAGCACAGGCAATCTTGGAACAGAAGCAGCAGGAAGCAGACGTACAGTTTGCAGAAGCGAAAAAGCAGTTGGAGCAGGGGCAGGCAGCCATTGAGGCAGGAAGGCAGCAGCTGGAGGCAAGCAGGAAAAAGCTGGTTGAAGGCGAAGAACAGGCAAAGAAAGGACAAAAGCAGATTGACGCCGGTTGGAGTAAAATTCATGACGGAGAAAAACAGAAAACAGAAAGCGAAACTTTAGTTGCAGAAAATGAAGAAAAGCTTGCGAAAGCAAAGGAAGAATACGAGCAGGGAAAAGCAGAGGCAGAACAGGAAATTCATGACGGTGAGGAAAAGATAAAAGACGCACAGTTGGAAATCAATAAGATTGAAAACGCTCAGTGGTATGTGCAGGATAGAAGCGCCTTACCGGAATATACGGGCTTTGGCGACAATGCAGACCGTATTCGTGCCATAGCAAAGGTATTTCCGATTTTATTCTTTATTGTAGCGGCTTTAATCAGTTTAACAACCATGACACGTATGGTGGAGGAACAGAGAACGCAAATCGGAACGTTAAAAGCTCTGGGATACGGAAAGCTGAGTATTGCAGGCAAATATCTAAATTATGCTCTTTTGGCAACCATAGGGGGCAGTATTTTCGGTGTGCTTTTCGGAGAAAAGATTTTTCCTTATATCATTGTAAATGCTTATAAGATTATGTATACCCATGTGCCTGATGTGGTTATTCCTTATAATTGGGAATACGGAATTATGGCAGCGGGTGCGGCAATTTTATGTACAGGTCTGGCAACCTTTTTTGCCTGCTATAAAGAGCTTGCTTCCCAGCCGGCTGTATTGATGAGACCACCGGCGCCGAAACAGGGAAAACGAGTTTTTTTGGAAAGAATTCCGTTTATATGGAGACATTTAAGCTTTATCTGGAAGTCTACTATCCGAAATCTTATTCGCTATAAAAAGCGATTTTTCATGACAGTGTTCGGTATTGGAGGCTGCATGGCGTTAATGATTGTAGGCTTTGGTCTTCGTGACTCTATTTTTGCCATTGGTAAATTGCAGTACGGAGAGCTTCAATTATATGACGGCATGGTTATTTTGAATACAGATGCAGAGGAAGAAGACAGAAAAGAGCCTGCGAAGTACCTTTCTTCAGAAAAAGAGGTTTCTGATATTATGGAGGGATACTCAAAGAGAGTGACGATTTCTAAGGGAAAGGAAGAACAGGAGGTTTATTTAAGCGTACCTTCTCACCTTGAGAAAAACAAGGAGTTTCAGGTTTTCAGAAACCGCATTACAAAGAAGGAGTTTGAGCTGGAGAAAAATTCCGTAATTTTAACAGAGAAGGCGGCACAGCTTTTAGATGTTGAAAAAGGTGATAAGATTGTTCTTGAGGATAAGGATGAGAAACGGGCGGAACTTCAGGTAACGGATATCTGTGAAAATTATATGGAGCACTATCTGTATATTTCACCGGAAACTTACAGAGAGATTTACGGCGAAGATATGGAGCCGAATACCGTATACTTTAAGATGAAGAACTTTAATGAAAAAGGCGTAAAGGAAATCGGAGAAAATATTCTGGATAAACGTGGGGCTTTGAATGTGACCTATACCTATAATATACAAGGGCAGTTAGACGATATGCTGGAAAGCCTTGACATTGTGATTGTAGTGCTGATTATTTCTGCAGGTCTCCTTGCTTTTGTAGTTTTGTATAATCTGAATAACATCAATATCACAGAGAGAAAACGTGAGCTGGCAACCATTAAGGTTTTGGGATTTTATGATAAAGAGGTTTCGGCTTATGTGCTCCGAGAAAATATTTTGCTTACCATAATCGGTGTAGTAGTGGGAATTGCACTGGGAAGTATTCTCCATCGTTTTGTGATTGTGACAGTGGAAATTGACAGTGTGATGTTCACCAGAATTATTGAAAATATTAGCTTTGTGTTGAGTGCAGCGCTGACTTGTATGTTTTCCTTTCTTGTAAATGCAGTGATGTACTTTAAATTAAAGAAAATAGATATGGTAGAGTCTTTAAAGAGCGTGGAGTAAGAATTCTTACAAAAGATGTAAGTGTTTTTTCCGGCTGTCATCTTTTATAATAAAGGTATCTTAAATAAGGAGATGAGGAGTATATGGGAAAAACATTATTAGAAATACAAGGGTTAAAGAAAAGCTATGGAAGAAAAGAGGGGGAGACAAAAGCTTTAAACGGCGTTTCCTTTCAGGTTTTGGAAGGGGAATTTCTGGGTATTATGGGAAGCAGCGGTTCAGGCAAAACCACACTTTTGAACTGTATTGCAACCATGATAAAGCCCACAGAAGGAAAAGTTTTACTGGCAGGAGAAGATATCAGTACCTTTAAGGGGAAAAAGCTGGCGCAGTTTCGCGGCAAAGAAATCGGATATCTGTTTCAGGATTTTGAGCTTTTAGATAATCTTACAGTGGAAGAAAATATTCTCCTGCCTTCTGCCATACATGGAGACGATCAGAAACAGGCAGAAAGAAAATGTATGGAGTTGGCAAAATATCTGGATATGCAGGAGGTTTTGGATAAGTTTCCTTCCCAGATTTCAGGAGGGCAGAAGCAAAGAGCAGCGGCGGCAAGAGCGCTTATTTCCCAGCCGAAAATTCTGTTGGCAGATGAGCCCACAGGAGCGCTTGACAGTCACAGCGCCAAAAAGCTTTTAGAAAAAATAAACGGTGTGTGTGAAGATTTTAAAACAACGGTAATGATGGTAACTCACGATGCCAATGCGGCAAGCTATTGTAGCAGGATTTTATTTATTCAGGACGGAGTTATTTTTCATGAGCTTCGGCGTCAGCTTCCGGAGGAAAGTCAGTCTGATTTTTATCGAAGAATACTAGAAGTGACGGCTGCACTGGGAGGAGGGAGCGCCAATGTTTTATAATCTGATTAAGAGAAACAGCAAATCCGGCAGAAAAGAAAACAGCCTTTACTTTGTTTCTTTAGTGATTTCCGTGGTGGCTTTCTATGTGATTTTATCCATAGAAAATCAGGATGTCATGAAATTTATAAAGAGTATGGAAAGTGATGCTGTTCAGAAGCTTTTGCTTCTTATTCCGATATTTTATGTGTTTTCGCTTTTTGTCCTGTCCTTTTTGGTATTTTTTACAACACGGTATCAGTTGGAGCGAAGAAGCCATGAACTAGGACTTTATCTGATGATGGGAATGAAAAGAAGCCGCCTGTTTTTTATGCTCATTGCAGAAGATATGGTAAATACGGCAGTTGCTTTTCTGGCAGGCTTTCCCATTGCTATTCTGCTTACAGAGATTATCAGTCTTACTGTATCAAGAATAATTGGACTGGGAATTTTAGAACATCGTTTTACTGTTGCGTGGACGGCTGTTTTGTGGACGGTGATAGGAATTGTTCTGATTAAGATTGTAATTATGAGCATTTTAAGCGGAATAACCGTGAATAAAGAGCCTTATGTGCTGATGAAAAATACGGATGAAGGCGAGAAAAAGAGAAGCAAAAGACAGGTCTCGCTGTTTTTTCTTTTCATTGGTCTTATTTTTCTAGGAATAGCATATTCTTTGGGCTTGCGAGAAGGGCTGTGGGAGCAGATGCGTTCCCTTTTATGGACCGTACTCTTTGGAATAACCGGAACGTATTTCTTGTTTAAAGGTTTTTACTTCTTGTTTCAAAAAGCTTTGAAAAAGAAAACAAAAGGTCTTAGAACCTTTACCCTTCGTCAATTACAGGAAAGTATTTTTCTGAAAAGCGGATTTCTGGCATCCTGTTCTCTATTACTTTTGCTGGCATTTTCTTGTCTGTCTTTTGGTGTTTCGGCGGCATTTTCACAGAAACCGGAACGTTTTATAGATTTTACCTTTGTCGGCGAAGAAGGGGAGGTAAAAGAGAAGCTGGAGAGAGCAGGTGTTATGGATAAATTTAAGAACTTCTATCAAATGGAGATTTCACTTATGCCTACCTTTGAAGGAGAACATACCTTTTCCAATAAAGAGATGATAGCGGCATTGGAAAAATTACCCATATCAGATGTCAGAAATAATATAATCAATAATCTGGAATATTCAGACAGCCCATATATGGTGAGGTTATCCAGTTATAATCAGCTTCTGGAGTCAGTGGGAAAAGAACCTTTGCATTTAGAAAAAAATGAAGTGGTTTTATATGAAGATCCTGAACTAAGAGATGAAGAAAGTATAGGGATATTAGAAGAAGCCTTGAAAACAGGTGTGTGTCTGCAAATTGACGGGCAGGATTACCTTATGAAAGAAAAGGTCATGTCCTATGATGTGGTGACGGATAATAAAATTACCCTTATGGATGGGTTAATTGTAGAAGACAGTGTGTTTGATGCTTTACATCAAGAAGGCAATACAGAGTGCTATTGGAATGCAGTATTGGACAGTAAGATAATCGAAAAAGAAGGACTGATTAAAAGCTTTACGGATATCAATAAAGAGCTGACAAAAACGGGAATAGATTATGAAAGCTATATGGAAAATATGGGAAGGTATTTGTTCTATATGGTGTCTGAGACGTATTTGGCTGTTTATATGGGTGTTATATTTTTGATTATCGGCAACACGGCACTCGGAACGCAGTTTCTTATGTATCAAAGAAAGACAGGAAAACGCTATCAGGCTTTGTTTGCCCTTGGAGCAGATTTTGCAAAGGCTTCCAAATCAGGGAGAACGCAGGTACGGTGGTACTTTTTCCTTCCGGTAGCGGTGGCTGTTGTCAGCTCTGCTTTCGGAATTCAGGCAATGACAAACGGACTTTTGTCTTCTTATTATGAACAGCAGCAGAGCAGTATGCTTGTGATGTCCTTTGTTGTAGTAATCCTTATTGTTGTGGTAGAATGGGTATATATCAGAGCAGTGATGAAAAACAGTGACAGAAATATTCACGCTTTATTAGAACGAAAAAGAGATGAATAGGAAAAGTGAGTGGGGTTTATGAGCAGAATTACCATAGTGGAAGATGATTGTTTTATGAGGGAAGAGCTGGCAGACATTTTAGAAAAGGAAGGATATAAGGTGACGCAAATCTGTGATTTTCAGAATGTTTATGAAGAAATTCAGAAAAGCAGACCGGCTCTTGTGCTTTTAGATATCAATTTGCCCCAAAAATCAGGATTTGAAATCTGCAAACAATTAAAAGAAAAAAATCTGTGTCCGGTGATTATACTTACTTCACGGACACAGATTGAAGATGAAATTCATGGGCTGAAGCTGGGAGCTGATGATTTTTTAACAAAGCCGTACCATAAGGGACGGCTTTTGGCGCGTATAGAGAATACGTTACAGCGTTTTTCCGGTTTTGAGGGTATTTTAAAGGGCAGCGGATTTTACTTGGACAAGCATACTTATACGCTTTATACAGAAAATTATTCAAAAGTGTTGCCGGAGAAAGAAGGAAAAATTCTGGAGGTGCTTTTGGAACATTCCGGAGAAATTGTTTCCAAAGAGGATTTATTTTTGATGGTATGGGGAACACAGGTCTATGTAGACGAAAATATTCTTCAGGTAAATATGACACGGCTACGCAAAACATTGAATACATTAGGGCTGAAAAATATGGTACAGACGGTTCGTGGAAGGGGGTATCTCTGGAATGGAGAAGAATAGAAAATGGCAGACGGCAGGAGAAGTGTGGAAGGAAAACGCAGAGTTCTTTGTTGCTCTGCTGTTTTTCGATTGTTTTTCTTTTCTTTGCCTTTGGCTGCTGGATAACAGAAAAAGCGGAAAGCTGGCAGCTATATTTGTGCTTTTTACAGGTGTGATTTTTGTATTTCTTTTTCTGAATAAACTAAAAAAGAAAAAGAAAAAATTTCTTTATTTTCAAGAGCTTCTCAGTGACAGAAATCATCTGAACAGAGAATTAAACACAGACGTATTATCTTTTGAAGAAAAGTGGATAATAGAAAAATTAAGAGAAAAAATAGAGGATATTGAAGTAGAAAAGAAGGACAAGGTGCTGGCGCTTCAGCAGCAGCAGGAATATGTAGAAACATGGGTGCACGAAATAAAGACGCCCATATCATGGCTTACGCTGATGCTGGAAAACCGTGAAGACGAAATGAGTCCCAAGGTTTATCAGAAGCTGCAATATATGAATGTGCAGTTACAGGAATATGTATCCCAGATTTTGTATTTTTCCCGTCTGTCGTATAAACATAAAAGAGAGGTTATGGAGTGGGTAAGCCTTCGGGAATGTATAGAGTACGTGCTGGAGGAATACGAATATTTATTGACAGAAAATGGAATTTCCATAGCAAAGGACTTAAAAATCAAAGAAATTTTTACGGACAGGAAAAATTTGGAGTTTATATTATCTCAGGCTGTGAGCAATAGTATTCAATATAGAAAAGAAGAAAAGGGACAGATTATTTTTTCCTCTTATGAAAATGGGGAAAAGCTTTGTCTTTGTATAGAAGATAACGGAAAAGGAGTTTCCGAGGTGGATTTGCCTTTTGTTTTTGAAAAGGGATTTACCGGAAGCAACGGGCAGGAAAATAAGAAATCTACGGGAATAGGACTGTATCTGGTGAAAAAACTGGCAGAAAATATGAAGCTTGTATGCAGCGCAAAGAACAGAGAAGCAGGTGGATTTCGGCTGATAATCGAATTCCCCAAGGTGGAAAAGGAGGAGATTGTATGAAGATAAGCTTTATGACGAAAGAAGAGTTTCTCACTTCTTTGTCAGAATATCCGTATAAAAAGCTTTTTGTTAAGAGCTTGGAGGAAGCGGCATATTGCAAAACAGAATTTTTCTCAGAGGGTATGTTTGGAATTTTGAAAATACCGGATAAAAGAAATCTTCAGGGGAAGTTTTTGATTGCAGCATATTATGTGAAAAAGGGAGCGATTATCTTTTTAGATGAAGATAAGGTTATTCATCCTGTGCTGGAAAAGCGAAAGGAACTGGAAGATATAGAGGAAGGTCAGGAGCTGGGAATACTTCTTACGGTTTTAAACGGACTTATTGAGGACGAAGTACCTTATCTGCAAAAGATAGAGGAGAAAATTACAGAACTGGAAGATATTTTAATTGTTCAGCCGCCCAGAGATTTTCCCGAGGTTTTAATGAGGTTTCGCAGAGCCATGACACGTCTTCACGGGTTTTATGTGCAGCTTTTGGATGTGATAGAAGAAATACAGGGGAATTTAGGTGAGCGCTTGTCAGAGGAAGATGAAACAGGATGGAAAATGCTGGCGAGCCGTGTATCTCGCTTGCATGGATATACAGAGAATATTCGGGAAAATCTTTTGCAGCTGCATGAATTATATCAGGCGCAGATTGATATTTCTCAAAATGAGATTATGACTATTTTAACCATTGTAACTACGGTATTTCTGCCATTGTCCCTGCTGGCAGGCTGGTATGGCATGAACTTTCCCAATATGCCTCTTTTAAATTGGAAATACGGATATCTTACAGTGATTTTCATTACCCTTATAATTATTGCAGTGGAGGTGCGTTACTTCAGAAAGAAAGGATATTTGAAAAAGCGCAGAAAAATGTAAAAGCCCCTTCTTTTTTAAAAAATTCAGCGTAAATATAGAACAAAAGGAATCAGGAGCAGATATGAAGTTTTTGATTTTTCTCTCAGAGATTAGCATACCGTTAATTTTGTTTTATATTGTGGGATTTGGTATTCTTATGAAATGCCGTGTATACGAGGAATTTGTGAAAGGAGCGAAGGATGGTCTTTTGACTGTTGTTAAAATTTTGCCTACTTTAATCGGGCTAATGGTGGCAGTGGGTGTGCTTCGGGCATCGGGATTTTTGGATATGCTGGGGCAGGTGTTGGGAAATTTTACCGCACAAATCGGTTTTCCTTCTGAGCTGGTACCTCTTGCCATTATCCGAATGTTTTCCTCAAGCGCTGCGACAGGACTGGTGCTTGATATTTTTAAAGAATTTGGCACGGACTCCTACATCGGATTGATTACATCCATTATGATGTCCTGCACAGAAACGATTTTCTATACGATTTCTGTTTATTTTATAGCGGCAAAAGTAAACAAAACAAGATATACCGTTGCAGGAGCTATGCTGGCAACGGCTGCGGGGATTGCCGTCAGTATATTTTTAGCAGGTAGTATGTAAAAAAAATTTCTGTAAAATTTCTATCAAATATGTTAAACTAATACAGTGAAAAAACAGTAGATGAAATGTAGGGATGCGAGAAATAGATAAGAAAAAGCTTGGGAAGGTATTGCTTCTTATACTAAAGGTTGTGCTGGCAATACCGTTGACAGTTGTATTTATTGTAATAAGGGGAATTCAGTTTTTCTTAAAAATGTGTGGGGCGGTGGTTTCCTTTGCGTGCATTGTTTCGGCGGTCATGCTGTCTATCGGAGTTCTGGTTGAGATTGTATTGCAGATAAATGGAAACGGCCCGGGAATTCCGGCAATTATCCTGACAATGGCAGTGGCAGGCGGACTGGCGTATATTCCGGCGGCAGGAGTCGCTATGGTCATGGTGGTGCTTGAGGCAGTGTGCAGCTGGATTTGGAAATGGTATATGGGAAATTCAGATAATTGGAAAGCCTTCTATAAAAGACCGGACTATCAATGGTCTGCTTTTGAGGGCGGATATAAAGGAAAGGAAACAGATGATGCTGGATTTCATATTCATTATTTTAAAGGGATTAAAAGTCAGGAAGAACTGAAAAAACGCTATTATG
>ENA-OPSF01002684-OPSF01002684.1-human-gut-metagenome-genome-assembly--contig:-NODE-2684-length-10475-cov-5.238292_pt1 | contig 10475 bp, 10 predicted proteins | sample MGYA00241452_ERZ501896 | MGnify/ENA primary metagenome ERZ501896 (study PRJEB25962, sample SAMEA2042111) | human gut metagenome | biome: human gut; feature: human-associated habitat; material: faeces... | reverse complement strand
TCCAGCAGTACAATGTGGAGTTTGTGTCCTCTACGGAAAAGTTTGATACCTCCACCCCGATGGGGCGGGCGATGCTGAATATCTGTATCGTGTTCGCCCAGCTTGAACGGGAAACCATACAGAAGCGGGTGCAGGACGCATGGCACTCCCGTTGCCAGCGTGGTTTCAAAATGGGCGGTAAAACGCCCTACGGCTTTCGGACAGAGCCTTATGTGATGGACGGGGTGCGCACAAAGAAGCTGGTAATAGAGCCAACCGAAGCGGCCTTTGTCCGGCAGATGTATGAGATGTACGCTGACCCGCAGGTATCGCTGCATGACATTACAAAGAAGCTGACGGCGGACGGTATGCGTACTTATCATGGCAGGCCGCTGTCAAGGGCTACTTTGAGCGTTATTCTCCGAAACCCGATTTATGTCATGGCTGACCTCGACATATACGAGTTTTACAAAAGCCAGGGAACGGATATTTACAATGATGCCGCCGACTTTGCCGGGACAAACGGCTGCTATTACTATCAGGGCAAGGGGAATACAGAGGACAAGCACAAGCACCTGCAAGGACAGACGCTGGTACTGGCTCCACATGAGGGGTTTATCCCATCGGAGCTGTGGCTGAAATGCCGGAAGAAGCTGCTTGCCAGCCACACTTACCAGCCCGCAAGGAAAGCCCGGAACACATGGATGGCGGGAAAAATCAAATGCGGGAAATGCGGCTATGCGCTCATGTCGGCGCACTCCAACGGTATTCTTTACCTGCGCTGCACCGTCCATGCGGACAGCAAGGCGTGTCCCGGCTGCGGGTGCGTGAAGCTGCACGAACTGGAAGCGGTAGTCTATAGGGCGATGGTTAAAAAGCTGAAAGATTTTAAGACGCTGACAGGTCGGAACAAGGCTGCAAAAATCTCCCCGAAACTGACTGCAAAGCGGCTGGAACTGGCACAGGTAGAAAGCGAGATTGAAAAGCTGCTTGACACGCTGACGGGCGCAAGCCCTGTTTTGCTCTCCTATGCCAACAGCAAAATTGAGGAGCTGGACGCAAGGCGGCAGTCCATTGCCAATGAGATTGCAAAACTCTCTGCGGACGCTGTGCCGATGGAGAAGATGGAAAGCATTTCCGGGTATCTGGATGACTGGGAGAATGTCAGCTTTGAGGACAAGAGGCAGGTGGTGGACGCACTGATAACGGTCATCCGGGCAACAAATGAAAAGGTAGAAATTGAATGGAAAATCTGACGGGTTAATCCCCACCGTACCTATCCTTTTTGTGCTCTTGTCTATAATAGTGAGCAGGATCCCACTGAATTTTATATTTCTGAGAACGGCGAAACAGCTGCCCATGTTAACTCAGACGAAATATATACAAAAGGCGATGGTACCTTTGGAGGTGATTTAAATGTTACTGGAAAGAAACACAGAACAGTACAAACCCCTGATTACGGAAACATCAGCCTATCTGCTTATGAGATGGCTTCTCCAATGTTTGGTGATATTGGAAGTGGTCAGATTGGAGACGATGGTTTGTGCTACATTTGGATCGATCCGGTGTTTGTGCAAACCATCTTCGGAGAATACCAGGTGTTCGTTCAAGGTTATTCAGATGCTCCGTTTTATGTCACGGAAAGGGCTTCTGATTATTTTGTGGTTAAAGGTCCGGCTGGAGGTTTGTTTGGTTGGGAGATTAAAGCAAAACAGGCAGGGCTTGAGCAGGAGCGAATGGACGCATTTCACCGGAGAGAAAAGAAAGAAAAAGAGACATATGGTAAAGATGGTGCAAGATACTATCAGGAATACATGGAGGGATTGACGAAATGAAAAAAGTAACAGCAATTACAATTTTTGATACGGCAGTTGGGACAAGAGCAAGCATCGTTTACAGCGAGATCAATGATGATGGCGTGATTGTAAAGGACAATATCCGTTTGGATCGCATCATCGTGGATAAGGCAGTCCTTAAGAGTGTGGCTGCGGTAACATCCTACGCACAGGAGCTTGTAGATGGATTGGAGGGCTAAAGATGGCGGTTAATAACATTGATTTAAGCGGAGAGATTAAAGCCTGGAAAGATGCGGCTTACGGCAAGGATGTCAGGGCGGCAAATGTGGCGGCATTTGAGAAGATACAAGGAACTGTGAACGATACGGTGCAGAATGTTAATCAGGCGTCCAAGGATGCTTCCAGCGCATCGCAGAATGCACAGAAAGCGGTTGATGATATCCAGTCGGCAATCGAAACTGCCACAAGCAAAGCGAGTGAGGCGGCCGGAAGTGCAACAGCAGCGGATACCTCGAAGAAAGCGGCGGCAAGTAGCGCAGCGGCAGCGGATAATTCAAAGACACAAGCGGCAGCATCGGCAGCGGAAGCAAAAAAGATTGCTCAGGGTTTGGGCGATTTTGACGGAACGGCTGCGAAAGTCAAGACTACCGATACATACGGTTTGGTAGTGAGTGCCTTGGGGGAGAGTACCGCGCAGGCGCTGATTGACGCGATCGCCAATAAGGTTATGAATGAGCTCATCAACAAAAATAAGATTGTAAATAACCTTTTGGCAACGGATGCCTCCACCGTTCTGGCAGGAACGCAGGGCGCGGCGCTGGATAAAAGGCTGGTGGCGGCAGAGAATGCGGTTACTAAGTTAAATAGCGAGGCCTTATTTACCAATGCTCTTCATACTGTCAGTGCCAACGACAGTAACGGCATAAAAAATGACATGTATGCTAATTGGAATACTTTTAAAACTGGCGTAGCTGCACTTCTGTACCGAAATTCTGCCGAGGCATGGATCGGACTTATCAATAAATACGATAATGCTAAAGGAAGCGTTTTACTGATCAACTCCTGGGGCTCAATTAAAGTTTACCGACACTATGGAACCGTTTTAACTGACATATATGTGGCATCTTGAAATCGTAATTTCATTGAGAAAATTTTACAGAATCTCTCTTTTTTGTTACCTTAAAAGTATCGGAAGGAGAGATTTTATATGATAGAAGAGTTATTAATGAATGTGGTAAACGCAATGAGTAGTTGCCTGGATGAAGAGCAGCTGGACAAGCTGCAGAATGTCCTGTACATCAATTTCCACGATGTGAGAGTAGTAGAAGAGAAGAATGAGCTCCAGGCAACGGGCACAGACAGCGATACCGTAAAGATGCGTTTGTTTGTGGCGTCTAAAAAGGTGTCTGGGCGCCAGGACAATACGCTGGCGCAGTACATCCGGGAGGTTACCAACTGCCGGAATGCACTCCGGAAGAACATTGAGGACATCACCACGATGGATCTGAGGTGGTATTTTGGAATGCTCCGGGAGCGGAATAAAATCAGCATGGTCACTCTGCAGGGGCGGATGCGGTATCTAAATAGCTTCTGGACCTTCCTGCAAAAAGAAAACCTTGTGAAAGATAATCCTGTGGCGCGGATTGAATCACTCCGGATCGAAAGTACTATCAAAAAGGCATTTTCGGCGCAGGAACTGGAAGCACTCCGGATGGCTTGCGTCCGTCCACGGGATCGGGCGCTCATAGAGTTTTTATATGCCACGGGCGTTCGTGTGTCGGAGTTGTGCAGCCTTAATGCGGGCGATATTGATTTATATAAGCAGGAGTTTAAAGTGATGGGAAAAGGCAGGAAAGAACGCCGGCTGTATATATCAGACGGTGCGTGTTTTCATCTCTATCGTTATCTACGCTGGCGGATGAGTAAAGAAGGGTTAACGATGGAAGAGTTGGCGAGCAAGCCGCTCTTTGTGTCAGCTAAGAAGCCGTACAGCCGCATGACGGTGGCGGGAGTGCAGTATCTTGTAAAGAATCTTGGCAAAAAGGCAGGCGTTGGAAATGTGCATCCGCACCGGTTCCGTCGGACTTTTGCCACGGACCTTCTAAACCGCGGAATGAGAATAGAGGAGGTTATGGTGTTGATGGGGCATACCAAGATTGAGACGACACTGATATACTGTAATATAAAACAGGACAATGTCAGAGAGTCTTATCGTAAATATGCAGCGTAGGTAGGAGAGTGGCATAACTTTTTAGGTCGGCAGAAATGGCGGCTTTTTTGCTGTGCGCAAAAATAGGAGATGGGAGAGGACAGGGGAGTGGGGGACGATCTGTGACAAAAACAGAGTAAGTTTTCCACAGTTAAATTACGATTTTAGATATATCCCATCATTTTCGCGCCCCGTGAAAATGGTTTTTAGTTTCTCTTTTGCCACGTGGCTGCATTTGGACTAGCGGTATAAATACATCCACTAGAACTGATTGCCACTATCAAGTAATTCCAAACAAAGGCAATAGTAACATTTTGATCCGGAGCTAGAGTTGTATCCCAGTTTATAATTCCAATCACAGGGATGCTGCCATTTTTGCTATATGTTTTAAATATATCGCCAATACTGGAAAGTGAAGAAATATTTGTTATTTTTGCCTTTTCGGAGAGCTCGCTATTTTACTGTGTTATCCCCATTCGCTCCAATTATGATTGTAATCGTAATATCTATACATGATTTTTGAGCTGTGTATCATACATTGTGCGCGCTCAGCTTCTAAATTGCCGATTGTATTATTCCATGCCCAGACCGTGATTAGTATGGATAGTTTATTTTTAAAAAATGAGTTATAATTGGCTGCATTTGAATCCCAACCATTAAAAACGGTTAAGACGCTTTTTGCGATGTTTGGATTAATAACAGTTCCGTTACTTGAAATGGTATTTTTCAGGTCGCTATTTAACTTGCTATAAGTCTATTCCAGGATTCCCAAGTGGTCGGGGTGTAGTTTATGTTTCTTCGAAAATAAATAGCTTTATCACTCCAATCGGTCGAAATGGCAAATTGCGTGATCCAAGCGGTCGAACTATTTCCAAGGTTGTTGGATGTGTTAAAGGTTATTATGATCCAATAGCTCTCAAACGGAAGATTCAAGCCCGTTTTGCCCGTTTTGTAGATTCCGTTTGCTAGCATATAATTAACATTAGTGTAATATTGATATCTCGATTGAAAAGCAGCGCAAAAGCTATTTTCGCTACCACTTTCTTTTAGATGAGTGGAAGCCTCGCTATTTCACTGTAATAAATATGTGATGATTTGACCACTTATATATCCTGATGAAATTATCTTTTCAGGAATAGCGGCGAATATTTTTCCGCCACTTATTAGGACGGTTCCGCATTGTTTCAGGGTGGTAACGTTGTCACTTGTTCTAAGGCTTCCGGGTGTTCGAACTTCAAGAGTATCACTTAAATGTGCCAAAGCTGGGATATTTCTTAAGTCATCCGTTGCTTCACCGTAATATTTATCAAAATCATCAATAAGTACGTTAATCCTTATCACTACAAGTTTTCCGAAGATGAAAACTTCTATTCTTGAATAGGATTTATTTATTTTGTCTCTGAAATAGGATACGGGAACAAAAAAAGCCTCGCTATTTAAAAGAATAACTGAATTCGAAAATACTGAGCCGAAAGGCTCTTTATTTATATATCAAAAAAGAAAGAGAGGAAAAAGAACATGGACAAAATGATTCTCAAAGACAACACAACAATCGAACTGCAGACAGGCGCATCTCTGTCGGCAGTGACGGCTAAGTTTAACAGCAAAGATGATATGCTGGTGGCTTGGAAAACACTGACCCCAGAAAATCTGGCAGAAGTAAAATTCCAGAATAATGCTGGAATGACTGTCGGGACATATAAGGACTTGATTCTTGAATCTGAAGCCTCGCAGGAAGTATCTGATGGCGTACAGACCACGTTTTCTTTCCGTGCGAAAACTGACACAGAGAAACGCTTGGATGCTCTGGAAGAGGGGCAGACAGTGCAGGACGAGGCGATCAGCGACCTGGGGGAAGCCACCAGCGAACTGGCAGAGAAAGAAGGTGTAGAGTAATGGGGGCGTTTTATGGGAAAAGAATCAGAAGCGGGAAAATGACACTGGAAGAGGTGCCGCTCTATTGGCGCGCAGCAGCAGAAAAATGGTTAAAAGAACATCCGGAGGAATAAGATGAATACAGAGATCATAGTAGCCCTGATAGCGTCCGCCGGTGGTATCCTGGGAGCCTTTGTTGGTGTGATTGCATCAGCGCAGCTGACCACCTATCGCATTCAGCAGCTCGAGAAAAAGGTGGAAAAGCACAACACGGTGATTGAGCGTACATATAAATTAGAAGAGAACCAGGCAGTAATGGAAGAGCAGATCAAAGTTGCGAATCATCGGATTGCGGATCTGGAAAATGGAAAGGAGGGTTAAGGTATGCAGATAAAAGATTATGTAAAACCGGAATTACTGGTGGTGGCGCTCGTGCTGTATTTTATTGGAATGTGGCTGAAACAGAGCGAAACGGTAAAAGACAAGTATATCCCATTAATAAATGGCGGTATCGGCGTGCTGATTTGCGCGATCTATGTCTTCGCCACCTGCGGGTGTTCCAATGGTCAGGATATTGCTCTGGCTGTGTTTACGGCACTGACGCAGGGCGTTCTTGTAGCCGGATTATCCACTTACGTAAATCAGCTTTTAAAACAATCAAATAAAGAAGAATAGGAGGAGGTGATCCAACTATCTCCCGCCGGCAGTCCGGGTTATGGCTGCCATCGCGAAACAAACGGGGAAAATCAGCGAATATCGATAGAATGAAAAAGATTTCTATGCTATAATGTCAAAGTTACCGCCTCCTATACCGGTACGGAAAGGAGGTGCATAGCTTGGAAGATGCAGTTATTTCTCTTATTATTTCTATCGCGGCAGGTGTGATTAGCCATCTCATTTGCAAATGGCTGGATAGAAAATAGTAGCTGGTAGCCAGCCTGGGGAATAAGCCACCCTTGCCAAAACGGAATAAAAAAGCCTCGGAGATGCGACCTCCGAGGCTTTTTGCTGTGTTACCAATGAATTTAATTTTATCATTTTGCCTATGGCAATTATAGCATATGCAGAAAATGAAATCAATATACTTTTGTGGATGATAATTTCGATTAATTTAGATAGAAAATCATTTCATCGGCAGTATTCTAATCTTCCAACTGCTTTTAAGAAACAATTTTGAATGACTCCCAACGAGTACAGACGCAAGCGGTCATAAAAACCATTCCATCTTCTCCCTCACATCCGCATGCTTCAGATAAATAACATTAAATTCTCTGACTATGGGCTCACCCTTTAATGTAAAAATCCCAAGATCCGGGTCACTTTTGGCAAGTACTTCATATACAAATGAAATTCCATACCCGGACTTGATCAGGTCGATGATCATCTTAAAGCTGGAAATACATATATGCCGGTGAAAACGCTCCAGGGATTCATTATGCTCCAAAAGCTTTTCCTCCAAGATAGCCAGAGTTCCAGAGCCGTTTTCGCGATGAATCAGAGTTTCTTTCAGAATCTCCTCTACAGATACTTCACGGCCTGCAAAGGGATGATCCTTCGGACAGATTCCCACAAAAGGTTCCCGGCGATATAACTGGCTTCCAAATCTGTTTTTGTCAAAGAATCCTTCTATGATGGCATAGTCCAGAGTATTCTGTTCCAATAAATGCAAAAGATGCTTTGTGTTATCCACGATCAGAGTCAGTGCTGTATCCGGCTGATTTAAGAAATCGTGAATCCTGTCTGTGATCACATAGTCACCAATGGTCTTGGTTGCACCGATGCGCAGTTCCCGGAGACCATTGTTTTTTATCTTTTCCCTGAGAAAATTTTCACGCTGCTGAACGGAACGCAAGTAATCCTCCAGCATCTGTGCAGCAGGGGTCTTGATCAGTTTTCTGTTTTCATAAAGAAAAAGGCGGCAGCCGTATTCTTTCTCCAGAAACTGGATATGCTGGGTGACTGCCGGCTGGGTAATATGTAACAGCTCTGCCGCCTCCCTGTAATTCATAACACTGCATACAGCCATAAAGGTTTCTGTTCTGTGATCTAACATAATATTCTCCTTGAACTCTTCCACTCTATTGATATCAGATAGTTTTTTCTGTGCAACAAGAAAAAATTCTGCCCTGAAGGCTTTTTTATAAAGGTTTCTGTTTTTCAGTTTCACAGTTGCATTATTCCATAAATGTTACTTATCGTATAATAAAAACTCATAAATTGATTTTATCATTCATGAAGCCTATAATCAACAAAAGAAACACCGTATATATCAGAGAAAAGCAACAGCTACATAAAGGAGATACTTAAACATGAATGAGGAAAAAATAACAACATCCGCCAACAAAAAACTGAGTCCCGAGGAAATCAAGCGGGTAAAAGGTCTTGGATGCCTTCAGGACAAACGATATGATGACATCTTTAATATTCGGGTCATCACAGGAAATGGACATATTACCACAGATGAACACCGTGCCATTGCAGATGCAGCAGACAAGTTCGGAAATGGTCAGATCACTATGACAACCCGCCTGAGTATGGAAATCCAGGGAGTTCCTTATGATAATATTGAGAAAACAATCGCCTTCCTTGGAGAACACGGCCTGATGACAGGCGGAACCGGAGCTAAAGTGCGTCCTGTTGTCTCATGCAAGGGAACAACCTGCCAGTATGGTCTGATTGATACCTTTGCACTCAGCAAGAAAATCCATGAGCGTTTTTATGTAGGCTATCACGATGTGGTACTCCCACACAAATTCAAGATCGCAGTTGGCGGATGTCCAAATAACTGTGTAAAACCTAATCTGAATGATATGGGAATTATCGGCCAGAGAATCCCAAAACCGGATGCAGAGAAATGCCGGGGATGTAAGAAATGTCAGATTGAAAAAAGCTGTCCTGTACACGTTCCGAAATTAGTTGACGGTAAACTTTACATTGATCCTGAAGAATGTATCCATTGCGGACGCTGCAAGGGAAAATGTCCTTTCGGCGCAGTACCGGAATATCAGAATGGTTATAAGATCTATATCGGAGGCCGCTGGGGTAAGCGAATCTCACACGGTCAGGCTCTTACCAGAATTTTCACAGAGGAAGAAGAAGTAATGGCAGTCATAGAAAAAGCAATCCTTCTCTTCAAAAATGAAGGAATCGCAGGAGAACGATTTGCAGATACTGTGAAACGCCTCGGATTTGAGTATGTGAATGAGAAATTGATTGGCTGAGTATTAAAAAAGACACTTCGGAAAACTTTCCCAAAGTGTCTTTTTTCAGGTTTTTATTTTGATGTAAAAATATCAACAATTTTATTTCATAAATTATGCAGTCTGTTTTTCATCATTTTTTTCAAAAAGCTTCTTCACTCCCTGGATTGCTACCAGCACACCAAGGATCAGCAGTAACACTGCGAAGATAAGCTGTAAGGTATTTCCAAGGTCCAGGCCTGTGGTAAATAATGCTTTTGTAAGCTTACTGATAGTCATACCCAGTGCAGTAAAGGTAACTGCCATCATAAATACCATAGGGATCCAGAGCATGCAGCCCTGACGTTTTGTTTTCTTAAGAAATACTGCGCAGGCTACAAGGGCAAGTACAGATAACAGCTGATTGGCAGAACCAAACAGCGGCCAGATTTCTGCATATCCTACCTTTGTAAGCAGATAGGCAAGTACCAGTGTAATGATCGTCGCAAAATATTTATTGGTTACTACTTTTAAGAACGGGCTCATATTTTCCTCGTCTGTATCAGAATCAAGGAAAAATTCCTGGAATGACAGACGTCCTACTCTGGCTACTGAGTCAAGAGATGTCAGCGCAAAAGCTGATACAGCCAGATTGATCAGTGTAAATACCAGTGAATGTGGCAAACCAATTACAGAAAGGAAGTTTGCAATAGCACCTGCAAATATCTGCGGCTGAGTGGTAAGTCCCTGTGCTGCTGCCTCACCATCTGCAAAGGATGCAACAGCGATCAGTGCAATAATTGCCAGCATACTTTCCATAAGCATTGCACCAAAGGAAACCGGAAGCATGTTCTTTTCATTTTTGATCTGTTTTGACGCAGTGCCGGAGGATACCAGTGAATGGAAGCCTGAAACTGCACCGCAGGCAATTGTCACGAAAAGAATAGGGAACATATACTGTCCGTCCACATTAAAGCTTGTAAAAGCCTTAAGATTACAGGATGGATTGGCTGCAAATACACCGATAACCGCACCAACGATCATGAAAATCAGCAGATAACTGTTCAGATAATCACGGGGCTGGAGCAGCGCCCATACAGGGGCAACACTGGCTACCAGAATATATGCAAAGATAATAATATGCCAGGTTCCAAGACTTACATATACCGGGAATTTAAGTCCCAGCGCAATTGCGAGCACCAATAATAAAATAGCCACTGCAGTATTGATCCATTTATTAAACTTGGAATATTTAAGGAAAAATCCCAGTCCCACTGCCTCGATGATAAATAACATGGAAGTTGTTGCAACTGCTCCGTTTGCTGCTACCTTGGTAACGGTTCCTGCGTTATCTGTCACAAATCCGTTAAAGGTTCCTGCCACAACATCTGCAAATGCTGCAACAACCAGAATACAGAACAGCCAGCAGAATAAAAG
>ENA-OPSF01002669-OPSF01002669.1-human-gut-metagenome-genome-assembly--contig:-NODE-2669-length-10533-cov-2.576160_pt1 | contig 10533 bp, 10 predicted proteins | sample MGYA00241452_ERZ501896 | MGnify/ENA primary metagenome ERZ501896 (study PRJEB25962, sample SAMEA2042111) | human gut metagenome | biome: human gut; feature: human-associated habitat; material: faeces... | reverse complement strand
CCAAGGAAGATACTCAAAGCAATGTGAAAGCAGCGGAGTCTGCTTCGGCGGTGCCTGCTCCTCAAAGCGGTGATTTGACGGTTACGGATATGGCTCAGCAGCCAACGGAAAATGTTCCCGCCACTTCGCAAGCTCCTTTAGAGGCAACGCCTGAAAATACAGCTCCTGCCTTGCAGCCCGATGAAGCTCAAGAGAGTGTGTCGCCTCAGGAAGCAATGCCGACATTAGAAATCATGACTGAAGAAGAGGTGCCTGTTGAGGAAGAGTCAACCTCTTGGTTCTGGTACCTGTTGATTGTCTTGATGTTGGGTGCTGCGGGCTTTATCTATTGGCGTACGAAGCAAGGCCGTTATGTGGACTTCCAATCCTTTAAGCGAGTGATGAATAAGGGAAAGGCTCCGGTTCATGAAGAGCCGACGATTCGTCAGGCTCCTCAGGCACCGCGTGCTGCTCAGACGTCTGCGCCCACAAGTTCCTTTGAAAGTGTAAGCCACGCTCCTCATGAAAAACCTCGTGTCGAACCGCGTCCCGCAGTGCAGCCTGCTTCCGTAGCGCCGACAGCAGCGGTTGCTGCCACACAAAAGCCTGTCAGCCAACAAGCGGCAAGCGCTAATGTGTTTGATTTGGTCGCCGATGACGAACCGGTGCAAGTTCAGCCGACGCCAGCTCAAGCAGAGCAGAAGGTAGCCGCTGCTGATGATCACGGCATGAAGGATTCGCTTGACATGGCTCGCTCATTTATCTCCATCGGAGCGAAGAATGAAGCCATCGCTTTGTTGCAGGAAGTGCTTCAAAAAGGCAGTCCTGCCGATAAGGCACAAGCTGAGGCCCTTTTAAAGCAAGTTCATGAGCGTGCCTGATGCGAATTGCTTTAGGCATTCAATATAACGGTTCGGCATTTTGCGGTTGGCAAACCCAGCCCGATATGCCGAACGTTCAAGACACATTGGAATCGGCACTGAAAACATTCGCGACAGTGCCGATTTCGACTATCTGCGCCGGGCGCACCGATACGGGAGTGCACGCCACGCATCAAGTGGTGGATTTTGAAGCGCCTGTCGCAAGACCCCTTACCGCATGGGTGCGGGGTGTGAACACCTTTTTGCCGCCAACTGTGGCTGTGCGCTGGGCCTGCGAAGTGCCTGATGACTTTTCGGCTCGCTTTAGTGCAACCGAGCGCACCTATGAATATTGGCTTTTAAATGATCCAGTGAGATCCCCTTTGATGGAGGGGGCCGTCGGTTGGGTTTTTAGACCTTGTGACGAAACGAAAATGCAGGAGGCGGCTCAGTGTCTTTTGGGTGAGCACGATTTCACGAGTTTTAGAGCTTCAGAGTGTCAGGCAAAAAGCCCCATCAGAACAATCCACGAAATAACAGTTAAGCGTTGTGGCAACATGATCGGCATTCGACTGCGAGCCAATGCTTTTTTGCACCATATGGTTCGAAATATCGTTGGCAGTTTGGTTTATGTTGGTACGGGAAAGCAAAGCGTACAGTGGTTCAAAGAAGTTTTAGAAGCGCGTGACCGCACGGTCGCCGCCCCCACGTTTGCCGCGGGAGGGCTTTATCTGGTTGGGGTGAAGTACCCGAACGTTCCCCAATTGCCCGGTTATAGTCCGACACCTTGGTCGCAATTGATGGGTGAATAAAACGCAATAAAATCAAATTGTTAACATGGAAAATATACAAAAAATCAGTGCTGTCCAAAATAAATTCTGGTATATGGGATCAAATTCTAGCTAGGTTTCTCAGGGGAAATTGAGAGAGGGTGCTGGGGTTGTGGTACTCTAAAAGCGCCTAAACTTCAAAAGACCGCCCCAGCATGAAACGCGCCACTACATCATTATTTGCCCAATTAATCCAAAAACTGCCTCGAGCAGCCTTTCAAGCAATCGTCAGCAAGTACCAGGCTGATGCGCACGCAAAAGGAATCACCACATGGGATCTATTGGTCGCCATGTTGTTTGCTCAAATGGCCGGCGCCTCTTCACTTAGAGAAATCGAAATAGGCCTCAAAGACAGTATTGGGAAAATCTTTCACTGCGGAGCCAGAGCGTTGAGCAAATCAACACTGTCTTATGGCAATGAACACCGCGATTATAGGGTATTTCGAGATTTTTATTTCGAAGCCTTAAGCGTTTTTGATCAACACATCCGTCAAAGTAAAGGACGCAAACTCTCGCTGAAGTTCTCCAAACCGGTTTATAGCTTGGATTCGACGCTGATCACACTGTGTCTGAGTTTATTCAATTGGGCTCAGTACAGGCGTCACAAGGGCGGCATTAAGGTTCATACAATCCTAAACAACGATACTCTGTTACCCGAAGTCATGGTAATGACTGACGGCAAAGTTAGTGATATCGCCTTAGCTCGGTCACTGCAACTACCCACCAATCAATGCATTCTCATCATGGACAGGGGATACTCGGATTATGAGTTTTTTGCTCAGCTTGATGATCAAACAACCACCTTTGTCACACGCCTCAAAGAGGGGGCAGTCACAACATCTTTGAAAAAGGGAGTCATCAAAGAGTTTGACGGTCAAGATGAAAAGTGGGGTGACTACTGCATTCAGTTTGTTGGACAGCTGGTCAATGAAAAGGTCAAACAAAAGAACTTCCGCTTAGTTCAATGGTAGTATGACGCAGAAGCGGGTCGCTGGTTTGACTTTGTGACTAATGATTGGGAACACTCAGCCAAAGACATCGCCTGGCTTTACAGGGATCGCTGGGAGATTGAGAAATTTTTCCGACGCTTAAAACAAAACCTCAAAATCAAAAGTTTTGTGGGAACCAGTCAAAATGCTGTGCTCGTTCAGATTTGGACAGCTGCTATAGCTTTGCTGCTCTTGGAAGTGCTTAGAGCGGCCTCATCGTATCGGTGGGGATTTTCGATTCTGGCTTGGTATATCCGATTGAGTTTTCTCACTCACCGAGAATTAGCCGACTGGTTAAATAATCCGCCTACTGTGAATTGGATAGATACCTCACCACCAGAACAATTACGGCTATTCTGATTTTTGAAGGGGCATGTTTTCGCAATGAGCTCTAGAATCTCTTTAACCTATTGATTCTTATAGAGCTCTTTTTTAATGCACAATTTATTTTGGACAGCACCGGTGGAGGATGATCTTTTGCATGGTCTTGACGAGTGGATTCAATGAAAATATAGCTAGCAAAATTTTGCCAGAAATAAGTTAATTGGAAATGGATTAGAGGGGAAATCTTGCTAGTGGAGGAAATGAGAGCATTGAACGCAATATCAGCGTAAGTTTCGAGCAAGATAACCGAATAGCATGCTCGGAGATATACCGGTTGCAATGTCCACGTAAACAAAATCCATTCCCGCCTTTTGGGCACATAAACCGTCAGTTTTAGGATTGTCTCCGATGAAAACAGCTTCTTGTGGTTCGATTCGGTGTTTTTTTAATGCCAGCTCCAGCATTGTGATTTCGGGTTTGCCCATGATTTGATAGCGTATTGTTGGTACGGCGCTTTTCAGTGCGGCTAACACGCAGCCGGTTTCTGCGTATAAGTGGGACTCGCCCGGGTACGTAAAGTCCGGATTGGCACAAACAAATGAAACACCTCTGGCTGCTAAGTTGATGAGCACTTCAAACTCTCTAAATTTCAGTTCAGAGTCTGAACAAAGAACGACTTTTTGAGCCTTACACCAATCTCCTCTATCAAGAATATTTAAACCTTGCATTTGAGCAAACTTTTTTAATTCTTTATTGGCGCTAAGCGCAATGGGTTTATCAAAATTTTGCGAGCAAAGATAGTTGATGGACTGAACGCCAGCAAGAAAAATATGCTGATTGTCAATATTCAATCCTCGCTTTCTAAAATATGTCGCCAAAGAATTAACAGTGAAACGAGAATTGTTTGAAAGAAAAACGAAGGGGCGGCAGTTGAAAAACTTCACAGCGCCCGGGCTTATTTGTCTATCAACAAGAACCACTCCATCAATGTCAGAGATGATGAGTTTTGCTTGATGAATCTTTTCTGCGTACTGCTTAAGCTTTTCTTCTGTATATAACAATTGCTTTCTCCACAATATTGTTTTATGAGTTAAAGCCAGAACTTTCTGTTTTTTTCTAAAAAGCGCTCGCTATGCACATAAAAATTTTGTTTTTGGATGGTGATGACGTTATATTCTGGCGTTTCATCATTGCCCGGGATTTGCCATTGACCTCCCTCGCCTTTGGGAGAGTCATTCATTTCGACCTGGTGGGCTAAACTGCGAACAATGACAAATGGAATTCCTCTCCAGGATCCTTCAATGGGTCTATGAAGATGTCCCATAAAAAGACACCTTATCTGAGAACGATGTTTTTCGATAACACTCTGTAAATAAATGGGATCTTGCAATCGGATGGGGTCCATCGATGGTACACCAAGGCAAAGCGGCGGGTGATGTAAAAAGAGGTAAATGTGGCGGTCAGCGTTTTCAGTAAGTCTCCGATCAAGATCCTGCGCTCTTTCTATCGGAAAAGCTCCGCTGTGACCGACGCCGCCCGTTGAATCCAGAAAAATAAAACAATCTTTTTCGCTGCGGATTTCTTTACCTAACCAAATTCCCTTTTTTAAGTCTTGAATTTTCCCATCGAAAATCGGAAAAATATCATCGATCAATTTCGGATTGTCGTGGTTGCCCGGGATGATAATCACGGGGATAGAAAAATTTTCGAAGATAGATGAGAGATCTTCATAAGCGCTTTTTTCACCATAGTTGGCAAGATCACCGGTAATGACTAAAAAATTGGCGTCTTTGTGAAATTGTTGGACATGGCGGAGAGCTTTTACCAATCGATCGGCAGGATTTATTCCATATAAAAGATCCGATCGGTTTTTGCATAAATGCAGATCAGAAAAATGTAAGAATTTCATAAGTATCCAAAATCGGAAGGTTTTTGAGAAAACCTTCCGTAAATCAAAGGATTACAACAAAGCCTGAACGCGTTTTGCTGCTTGGTGCATGCAGGTTTCAGGACTAATTTCCCCGCTCACCATCCGTTGTTGTTCATCTCTCATGACATCCATGATTTTGAGCATGTTGTCACCAGGGAAGGCATACCAACGGAAAATGGAAGGTATCTGAGCTAAAGAAGTTCGGTAGTTTGGATGAGAGTTGTAGAAATCTTTGAGCAGTTCCACTCCTTTTTCGTGCATCGGCATATAGCCTGAGAGGGAAACTTGAATCGCCGTTCCTTCGGCGCTGGCGGCAAACATGGCATATTCGAAGGCAGCGCGAGCTTTCTTGGGGTCTTTCGTTAGGATCAAGGCTGCGTTACCTCCGCAGGGGATTTTTCGTTGTCCCTTGTTGTTGAGAGGAAAGAGAGCTGTTTTAATAGCCATGCCTTTGGTTTTGTCTTCAATGGTTTTTAAGTATCCTGTTGTGGCGCAGTAAAAACCGACGCGTCCGGCGCAGAAGGCTTGTTCTGCCTGGGCATGAGTCCAATTTTTCATTCCGCCTTCATCAATGAATCGTCTGAAGAGCTTGGCGGCCCTAATACCTTGCTCATTATCGAACACTACTTTCTTTTCAGACGCATCCATCATTGTGCCGCCTTCGGAATAAATCAAGGCTTGTAACATCCAGTTGCCAGTGTTTAGATAATCGTAATACATGCCGCTGTAGTCATTACCCAGCTTGTGAACTTGTTTGCAGGCGGCGAGCACACCTTCCCATGTATCGATGGACTTTAAATTCACATTGGCTTTTTTGAGTAAATCTTCGTTGTAGTACAAAATCGGCGTGCTGACAGCAAAAGGAATGGAAAATTGGTGTCCGTTGTAATCACCCAAGGCCATCATGGCGGGGAAGTAACCGTGAGGTTCGCTCCAGCGAGGATCGGCTTTGACCCATGGAGTCATGTCCCAGGCAGTGCCGTTATCAACATATTGTCTGACTTGATCAATGCCTTGGAAGGATAAATCAGGGGGATTACCTTGGGTCAGCCCTGATTTGGTTCGTTGAGCCAGGCCGTCATAGTCTTGATAGGGACGTTCCAATTTAATTTTAATGTTGGGGTGAAGCTTATTGAATTTTTCAATAATTTTTTGATGAATTGGCCTAAACACTTTCCCATAGGCGTGGGCTAAGGTGATTTCGACTTGTTCATCATCTGCCAAAGCCGCCAGTGGAAAAGAACTGGCAACCAATACGGAGGTGCCAGACCACAACATTTTTCGGCGTGTCAAATTCATAGATTTCTCCTAAAAAGCAACCATTCGGCAGAGTTATTTCATGCCGTTGGTCATAAAGCCCTTAATAAAGCGTTGTCTTAACAGCAGAAAACCGATCATCAACGGAGCCACAGTCATGGCTGCTGAGGCCATCATCGGCCCCACATCATTGCCGCTTTCGTTGGAAGCGAAAATGGAGACACCCACTGGTGGCGTGGTTCGTTCGATATCCGTGATGCTGATCAGTGGCCAGAAAAAGTCATTCCAATGTGTCAAGATGGACAAAATGGCAAATACAGCGATAGAGGGCCATATCTGAGGTACTAGGATTCGCCATAGCGTGTACCACTGACTGGCGCCGTCCATTCTTGCCGCGTCAATTAGATCTTGAGGTATTCCTTGAAAGCTTTGTCGCAAAAGAAAGATCCCGAACGCACTTGTCGAAAATGGGATGATAAGGACAGCGAACGTATCCAGGAGATTGAGTTCACCGAAAACCAAAAACAGCGGAATGGCGACAACTTGAGGTGGAATTAAAAGTGCAGAGAGCACAAGCAAAAACATGGCTCTTTGAAGCCGAAAGCGTTTTCTAGCCAATACGTACGCGGTAGGAATAACTGTTAAGCATTGTGTGGCTAGAATGCAAACAGTCACGATAAGACCGTTTCTAATGAAAAGTCTCATTTCTCCCTGAACGTATGCTTCAGCATAATTTGCCCAATCCCAAACTTGGGGCAAGAGCGTCAAGGTGGGCGCATAAATTTCATTTTCAGGTTTCACTGACAGACTCAGCATCCAGATAAAAGGCAAGATCACAAAAAAGGCGCCGATAGCTAAAACCGCATTGATAGCAATTTTTTTCATTCTGATGTTCCTCAATAGCCGTAGTGAATTTTGTGATCAATGCTCTGGACAACCCATACGGTCAGGGCAATCATGACGAAGAGATACAGTGTGGCGATAGAGGACGACAGTCCGCTTCTAAAGAATGTGAAGCCTTCCTGATACATCGTAAATAACAGAATTTCACTCGCTTTGTTTGGACCGCCGCCGGTGAGAGCTTTAACTAAATCAAATGTTTGAAAAGTTCTGATTACGGTAATAACAAAAATAAATATGGATGTTGAGCCGAGAAGCGGCCATGTGATTTGGATAAAACGACTCCAGCCGTTCGCACCGTCTATTCTTGCAGCCTCGTACAAAGAAGAAGGGATCTGAAGTAGGCCGGATAAAAAGACCAGTGTGTAGTAGCCTACTGACTGCCAAATAGAAATGACGGCGATGGTGATTAACACTAAATCAGGGTCGTTGAGCCAATTGATTTCCAACGTGGAGCCAAAGAATCGGATAATGTGAGCCGAAAGCCCCAATGTTGGGTGAAGGAGGTACTCCCAAACAACACCCATGGCGACAAGCGAGGCGGTTGTCGGCAGAAAATACAATGATTGCCAAAGAGGGGACCATTTTCCAGAGGCGTTCATCGCCAAAGCCAATCCCAACGCTACAATGAATGAGACGGGCACAACGAGAACAGTCAAGTACAGTGTGTTATTGACGCTGATCCAAAAGTTTTGATCATTAAATAAAGTTAAATAATTTTTAAGCCCGATGAAGTGCACGGGGGCGTTACTGCCGATTGTCCAGTCGGTAAGACTCAAAACCACGGTGCAGAAAGCGGGAATAAGGAAAAATAAAATCAAGAGAACGATGCCTGGTAAAAGAAAAGCGCAGGAAGACAAACCAAAATTATTTTTCATAAGAACGCCTCCGTACGAATTCTGTTACCCTCTTTGTCGAAAAAGAGCGCATCATTCCATTCAAATACAATCGGTACGTTTTCACCTTCTTTGAAACTAAAACGTCTGTATCGATCAGTGACGGCAGAGCGGATTGAGAAAGTCTCGTCACCAACAGAAAATTTCAATAACGATTCACTGCCTACCTCCTCTGCTTGAGAAAACTCGGCCATCAAATCAGGCTGTTGACCTTGAGGGCAGATATGAATGGCCTCAGGCCTAAAGGCAACTTTTTTAGCCTTTTGTTTCAGCAGATCCAGTTGTTTCAAGTTGGGGGCGGTTAAGTTTTTATGAATGCCGGCGACTTGCAGGCTATAGTCTTTAAAAACGCAATTAAATACATTGATTTTTGGTTGACCAAGAAATTCGGCGGTAAAAAGATTGGCTGGATTGTCGTATAGTTCTAATGGGGTTCCAACTTGCTGAATTTTCCCCCCGTTGAGCAATACAATCCGATCCGACATAGTCATGGCTTCAACCTGATCATGGGTGACATAGAGAAATGTCCCTTTTGTTTGATGATGCAGATTCGAGATTTCCATGCGTGTCTGCATGCGGAGTTTGGCATCGAGATTGGAAAGGGGCTCGTCCATCAAAAAGAGCTTGGGATTGCGAATCAGAGCCCGTGCGAGAGCCACTCTTTGTTTCTGTCCACCCGAAAGTTCCCCGGGTTTACGCTGCAGTAAACCATCCAGTCTTAAGCTTTTGGCAACTTGAGGGACTTTTTGAGAAATATCTTGTTCCAATGCCTGAGCAGTGGATGTAAATCGTCCGAACAGCGGAATGCGGGTGACTGCCGGTGCTCTCATTCTCAGAGGAAAGGCGATATTTTCGTAAACGGATTTATGGGGGTAGAGCGCATAGGACTGAAAGACCATGGAAATATCACGCTCTGAGGGTTCAAGATCGGTAATATCTCGATTGTTTAAATTGATGCAGCCGTGATCGGCTTTTTCCAACCCGGCGATTATCCTCAATAACGTCGTTTTTCCACAACCCGAAGGCCCCAAAAGACTGACAAATTCACCATCGGCGACTTCAAAGGAAATATGTTCCAGGACTATGTTTTGAGCAAAAGACTTTTGAATATTTTTAACACTCAGCATCGCTAACCTCATCAATTTGGTAACTCCACAAAGCCCTTGTGCTGCTCGAGAGCGCTATTGCGCCGGCGGCTAAAACTTCATGAATTTCTTGTTCTTTTTTTATCAATCCGGCGGCAATGACGGGAATATGGGTGATTGACGAGATTTGACCGATTTGTCTGAATAAAAGACCAGGCATCATTTCAATAAAATTCGGCTCAATGGCGTTTGCGTTATCCAAGGCGGAAATCACGGCTTGTGTGTCGATGGCGAAAAATTGAAATACGGTTAACAATCCTCGTTCATGGGCCCGCTGTAACAGCGCTTTTTTTGTGGAAACAATTCCGTCGGGTAAGACAAGATCGGCTAAATAATCGATGCCAGCCGGATCTTTCCCGAGCCCATGGATGAGCTCTGGATGAATAAAAACTGTTCGTTCTGTCGCATGCAGACGCCGAACAAGTTCGGGTAAACGAAGAATGTGACCGCCCATGAGTGCAACGACCGGAGCATCGCTTTGCATCGCGAAATTTAAATCGTCGTCGTTTCTGACCGCGGCTATAACAGGTCTATTGGAAAAAATATTTTTGAGCTTCTCGGATCGAGCGAGAAAGGCTGTTGGCGAACACTCGCATTGAGGCACCGATGTCAAGGAGGGAAGAGACTCGTCAAAAAACGTCATGTAGATCTCCCGAAAAAAAACTCCAATCGAACAGAACCCGGTTATTGAACCGGCTGTAGGATGGGCTTCTCTCTCGATCTCTGAGCCTCACATCGCCGCAGTTTAAATAGTCAAGATGAATGTTGAGTAACAGAAATGTGTCAGTTTGATGTCAGTGAAATAGTGCAAAAGAGTGAAAATCTTGTCGCTATTCCAATGAATGCGATGTGGAGTGAATCAATTGACAGAGTCTAACCGCGTGCCGTTTATGTCTTGAGAAAATAACCCAAATACGGCATTCGTTAACACCTCTAGATTTGATAAAATCCCAAATCGTATTATTTGTACAGAATTGTATTGAAGGACATCTTCTATGAGTTGGATTGATCGGTTGTTGCCTCGCATTCATAAGTCGGATTCAGAACACTCTGAAAAGAAGGAAAGTATGATTCCGGAGGGGCTTTGGACTAAGTGCCCGAGTTGCGAGCAAGTGCTTTATACCGAAGAATTGCGTGATTCTTTGATGGTTTGCCCGAAGTGCGGTCATCATATGCGCATTAAGGCTCGCGAGCGCGTGGAAAACTTTTTGGATGCGCAAAATCAGGTGGAAATCACTCAAGAAGTGCAACCGACGGACCCCTTGAAGTTTGTCGATAGCAAACCCTATCCCGCTCGCCTGGCGCAAGCTCAGCAAAAAACAGGTGAAACGGACGCCTTGGTTGTCAAGCGCGGTACGCTTCGCGGTTTACCCGTTGTTGTGGCCGCCTTTGAATTTAACTTTATGGGCGGCTCGATGGGTTC